>Ga0213835_100278_pt1 | contig 57002 bp, 56 predicted proteins | sample SWPATP01_FD_160576 | JGI IMG/M metagenome (GOLD analysis project Ga0213835, IMG submission 160576) | Coastal seawater microbial communities from Marineland, Florida, United States - SWPA TP0 #1 | ecosystem: Environmental > Aquatic > Marine > Coastal | place: USA: Florida | collected 2016-08-05
AAGGGCAGCAGCTTCCGTTCGCAGCCTTTCTAGAGGATCTGTGCCGGGACGTTCTGGAGGCAACGGCCGCCGGGAATGAAATCGACTGCACGGTGGACGGGGACGAGCTCTATCTCTCTTCAGACCGGGCGGTCCCCGTTGCACTGATAGTGGCCGAGCTCGTTTCCAACTCGCTCGAACACGGCTTCCGTGACCGGAATTCGGGATCGATAAAGGTCGACGTCCGCAAACAGAGCGACGGACAGGTGGTGCTGACCATCAGGGACGACGGTCGGGGTCTGCCTGCCGGCTTCGACCTCGACAGGATTCGAAGCCTCGGTCTGCTGGTGGCCCGGCAATTGTCGGAACAGATCGGTGCGACCTTCTCGATGCAGTCGCTCAAGGGAACCCTGTCCGAGATACGTTTCCGGGACCTCTGAAAACCCCTCGACGAGGCGACGCATGGTTAATGCCGCCTTAACCTTGGCGGCGCTACTGTGCCGGCCAGCCGCCTGTCCGACAGGCGGAATGTCTGACGAGTCGAGGGGGTCACATGGGCTTCGGAGCATCCGCGCTTATGGGATATGGCGATCCGAGGAGCGGCCTGCGGGGATTTCTTCGCCGGCTGGGCGCCCGCGTTGCTGGCTTGGCAGTGCTGGCCTTTGTCGCGTTCGCCGTTGCCGCCCTGGCCACGTGGAACGTGGCAGATCCGAGTTTCAGCCACGCGACGTCCAATCCGGTGACCAACGCGATGGGTTATCCTGGCGCGGTCCTTGCCGATCTCGCCATGCAGTTTCTCGGCCTTGCGAGCGTGTTCGCGCTGGTGCCGGCGGTGTTTTGGGGGTTCATGCTGCTTTCGGGGCGCGGCATCGACCGCAGGCCGCGACGCGGCGTTGCCTGGGCCGGCGCTGCCCTTCTGGCGGCCGGCATGGCCGGCTGCATCGAGGCGCCGTCAACCTGGCCGCTGCCCTCCGGCCTGGGCGGCGTGCTGGGCGATCTCGTTCTGGCGCTCCCGGCGCGGATGCTGGGCGGGTATCCGACAGGGTTCACCGGTTTCCTGGTCGGCGCATTTCTGTTCGTGCCGACCGCATGGCTCGGCCTCTATGGCGCCGCGGTCATCGGCCGGCCCGAGCCGGTCAAGGCCAAAACCAGGCGTTCCAAGCGCAAGGAGCCGGTCGAGGAACTCGACGAGCCGGAAGACGAGCGCTTCGAGGATTCCGACGAGGAGGAGGAAGACGCCACCACCCCGTTGATCGGCGCGGTTGCGCATTGGTGGCTGTCGGCCAAGGCATTCGTCAGGCGCCGAATCGGCGACCGCCCGCTGCTGCCTTCCCTCAAGCGCGAAGAGATCGACGACGGTCTCGACGAGCTGGACATGAGGGAGGAATTCGATGGCCGCGTCGAGCCGGATTTCGATCGACCAACCGGCCACGTGGAGGCCATGTTGGACGGTCTCGGTCCGGAGGAATTCGACCGGTCGGACGAAATGTTCGGCGCGCCGGAGGAGCCGAGCAAGCGCGTCGACAATCCCGCGCCTGCACCCAAGGCCGGCGCGCGCATCAGCCGGGAGGCGCAAGGCTCGCTGATCCGCTCGGAAGGTTTCGAGATGCCGTCGCTGCATTTCCTGGCCGAGCCAAAGAACGTGAAGCGCGACCCGTCGCTGTCGAAGGATGCGCTGGAGCAGAACGCTCGCTTGCTTGAGGGTGTGCTGGAGGATTTCGGCGTCAAGGGTGAGATCATCCATGTGCGACCGGGCCCGGTCGTCACGCTCTACGAACTTGAGCCGGCGCCCGGAATCAAGTCGTCGCGGGTCATCGGGCTTGCCGACGACATCGCGCGTTCGATGAGTGCGATCGCCTGCCGCGTCGCCGTGGTGCCCGGCCGCAACGCCATCGGCATCGAACTGCCCAACGCCTCGCGAGAGACCGTCTATCTGCGTGAGTTGCTGGCCAGCCGCGATTTCGAGACGACGAAGACCAAGCTGGCGCTGGCGCTCGGCAAGTCGATCAATGGCGAGGCGGTGATCGCCGATATCGCCAAGATGCCGCATCTGCTGGTCGCGGGCACGACCGGATCGGGTAAATCGGTGGCGATCAACACGATGATCCTGTCGATCCTCTACCGGATGAAGCCGGAACAATGCCGCCTCATTATGATCGATCCCAAGATGCTGGAGTTGTCGGTCTATGACGGCATCCCGCATCTGCTGACGCCGGTTGTCACCGACCCGAAAAAGGCTGTCGTGGCACTGAAATGGACGGTGCGGGAGATGGAGGACCGCTACCGCAAGATGTCCAAGCTCGGCGTGCGCAACATCGACGGCTACAACCAGCGCGTCGGCCAGGCCGACAAGAAGGGCGAGCCGATCACCCGCACGGTGCAGACCGGGTTCGACCGCGAGACCGGCGAGGCAATCTACGAGACCGAGCATCTCGAGATGGAGCCGATGCCCTATATCGTGGTGATCATCGACGAGATGGCCGACCTGATGATGGTCGCGGGCAAGGATATCGAAGGGGCGGTGCAGCGGCTTGCCCAGATGGCGCGCGCGGCGGGCATTCACGTCATCATGGCCACCCAGCGCCCCTCGGTCGACGTCATCACCGGTACGATCAAGGCCAATTTCCCGACTCGCATCTCGTTCCAGGTCACCTCCAAGATCGACAGCCGCACGATCCTGGGCGAACAGGGCGCCGAACAGCTGCTCGGGCAGGGCGACATGCTGTTCATGCTCGGCGGTGGACGCATCCAGCGCGTGCACGGCCCCTTCGTATCCGACGAGGAAGTGGAACAGGTGGTGGCGCATCTCAAGTCGCAGGGCGTGCCGGACTATCTCGATGCGATCACCGAGGATGAGGGGGACGAGGACGAGGACGGCGGTTCGCGGTCGGGCGGTTCGGGCGGCAATCTCGAGGACTCCGCCGATCCCTACGACCAGGCGGTTGCCATCGTGCTGCGCGACGGCAAGGCTTCCACCAGCTATATCCAGCGCAGGCTGGGCGTGGGCTACAACCGCGCCGCCTCAATCATCGAACGTATGGAGCAGGAAGGCATCGTCGGCCCGGCCAATCATGCTGGGAAGCGCGAAATACTCGTTCCGACCGAGGAGGAGATCTATTGACCGCGATCGGGAACGACTTCAACACATACGCATTCTGCGTCTGCGTGCCTTCAACCGGCCAAACTTCAGCCAAACTAGGCGCTTAAGCCACGATCATCAGCCAGGATGACCGAGACATGACGAACATCAAGACCGAAAATGCCGCCCCTGCCGGGATCACCCGCCGCCGACTGCTCGGCTCGGCCTGCGCCGCGCTGGTTCTGGCCGCCGGCTCGCAGTTCCTTCCTCTGGGCGCAATTGCCACGCCGGCAGCCGCGTCGACGGAGGTCGCTCAGCGCGTGGCCAACCATTTTTCCTCGGTGCGCACAATGATGGGCGAGTTCGTCCAGTTTGGCCCGCGCGGCGAGCAGACGGGCGGGAAATTCTACATCGAGCGTCCGGGCAAGCTGCGCTTCGACTACGAAGCGCCATCCAATTTCCGTGTCACCTCGGACGGCAGTTCGGTGGTGATGGAGAATCGACGCTTGGAGACAGCAGACCTGTATTCGCTGTCGAGCACGCCGCTTAAACTGATCCTGGACGATCGTATCGATTTGTCAGGCGGGCGGGTGCAGCAGGTGATTCAGGACGACGACCTGACCACCATCAAGATCGCCGACCGGAGCCTGTTCGGTGATTCGGTGATCACCATGATGTTCGATCCTGAAACCTATGACCTGAGGCAATGGACGATCACGGATGCTCAGGGACGCGACACAACCGTGATGATCTTCAATGTCGAGCAGGGCGTTCGCTTCGATCCATCGATTTTCCGGATCAACTACCAGCGCGTCAACGAGATGAACGCGCCCACACGCTGACCGCATTTTCTGTGGAATTTCGGCCCTCCGGCGCGCCCACGGCGCGCGCCGGTTGCCTTGCATGACCGGCGCTGGCAGGTTCCCCGCTCCCGACCCGAGCCACCGGATACAGAATGCCGTTCACCGTTGCGACCTGGAACATCAATTCCGTGCGTCTGCGCATGCCGCTGGTAGAACACTACCTGGCAACATGGCAGCCCGATGTCCTCTGCCTGCAGGAGACAAAATGCCCGGATGACGTGTTTCCCTTCAAGCCGCTGCGCAAGCTTGGATACGAGCATATCGAGATCAGCGGGCAGAAGGGTTATCACGGCGTGGCGACGATCTCCCGGCGCCCCCTGGAGCTGGTCGAGAAACGGGATTTCTGCACCAAGGGCGATTGCAGGCACCTCGCCGTCAATGTCGAGGCCGGCGGGCGGAAGGTACTGCTGCATAATTTCTATGTTCCGGCGGGCGGTGACGAGCCGGATCCCGAGATCAACCCGAAATTCCGTCACAAGCTCGATTTCGTTGCCGAAATGCACAGTGTGCCGGCTTTGGAGACTGCCGATGGTGGGTCGATTCTGGTCGGAGACCTGAACATCGCACCGCTTGAGACCGATGTCTGGTCGCACCGGCAATTGCTGAAGGTGGTCAGCCATACGCCGGTCGAGACCGAAGGGTTGGAAACGATGCGCAGGCAAGGCGGCTGGGTCGACCTTATGCGTCGGCATATCCCGCCAGAAGAGAAGCTTTTCACCTGGTGGAGCTATCGCAACCGCGACTGGGCCGCCTCAGATCGCGGCCGCCGCCTGGACCATGTCTGGTCGTCGTCGGGCCTTGGCGCGGCAATGACGGAGGTGGAGGTCCTGCGGGAGGCGCGCGGCTGGGACAGGCCGTCCGACCATGTGCCGGTGATGGCACGCTTCAATCTCGACTGATCAGCGGAAACGCGGTCCCAGCGCGGTTATGCGGCCGACGAGTTCCTGCAGATCATGCGTGATGCGCTGGTGCAGACGAGCGGCAACGATCGGGTATTCCTCCAGCAGTCGACGAAACAGTTTTCGATTGAGCGCGATGATATCGACCGTGGCATCGGCACGGGCGCTGGTCATACGCGTGGTGTCGTGGATGAGGGCCATTTCGCCCAACAGAGCGCCTGTCTGCATGACCGCCAGTTCACGCAACTCGCCCTGTCTTTCGCGAAACAAGACCACCGATCCGCGCACGATCACATAGGCGCACTCGGCCTTGTCGCCTTCGCGATAAAGGATTTCACCGGCAGGGAAATGAAGATTGTCGGAGCCAAAAGCGAGCAGACGCAGATGTTCGCGCGCAAGACCTTCGAAAAGGCTCACGTGCGAAAGCGCACGTATGTCATCGTCTACCGCCATTCGGCGTCCCCGATTGGATGGCCCCCAATCGTTGATCTACATGCAAGAGGGTCGCGTCAAGGCACGAGCTTGTACCCGCCGCTCTCCGTCACCAGAATTTCGGCATTTGACGGGTCGCGTTCAATCTTCTGACGCAGGCGATAGACATGGGTTTCCAGCGTGTGGGTGGTGACACCGGAATTGTAGCCCCATACTTCTTCAAGCAGAATATCGCGGGTGACCACTTTCTGGTCGGCGCGATACAGATACTTGATGATGGCCGATTCCTTCTCTGTCAGGCGGACCTTGGCGCCCTTTTCATCGGTCAGCAGTTTCTGGCTCGGCTTGAAGGTGTAGGGGCCGACGATGAAGGTGGCGTCCTCGCTCTGCTCGTGCTGGCGCAGCTGCGCGCGGATGCGCGCCAGCAGCACCGCAAAGCGGAAAGGCTTGGTCACATAGTCGTTGGCGCCGGCCTCCAGCCCCAGGATCGTGTCCGAATCGGTGTCCTGGGCCGTCAGCATGATGATCGGCGCCTTGAAGCCGCCCTTGCGCAGGAGCTTGACGGCCTCGCGGCCATCCATGTCGGGCAGGCCGACATCCATGATCACCAGATCGATGAGATTGCCGCGCACGGCCTGCACACCCTTGCTGGCCGTGTCTTCCTGCAGCACCTGGAACTCCTCGTAGAGCGAGAGCTGCTCGACCAGCGTCTCGCGCAGGTCCGGGTCGTCGTCCACGATGAGAATGGTGCGTGAGGTCATGTCGTATTCCAGTTTTCTATGGTCGATGGTGCAAAGGCGATTTACGTAGGTGCAGCAATAGTTGAAAGCCGATCACGGCGAATTGAAGATGGCGTTGTTCTCGCGACGTCACAGGTGAACCAGGGACCATGGCAAATATAGGTCGCACCGTGCGCCACGTCACCGTCCGAAAGCGACCGGGCAATCCTTGCCAGGGTCTGCTGGCGATCGGGGGGCGCGTTTTTGCCTGTGCGCTGGGGCGCGGCGGCATCCGTGCGGTCAAGCGCGAGGGAGACGGAGCGACGCCGCGGGCTGCCATGCGGGTCCTGTCGGGCCTGTGGCGAAAGGATAAAGGCCGCCGGCCGTCGACGGCGCTGCCGCTCGATCCGATCGGCGCGGATGACGGCTGGTGCGACGCCCCCGGCGACGCGAATTACAACAGGCCAGTGGCGCTTCCCTACAAGGCAAGCCATGAACGCATGCTCCGTGACGATCGGCTCTACGATTGTGTGGTCGTTCTGGATTGGAATTTCACCCGGCGCCGGCGCGGGGCGGGCAGCGCCATCTTCCTGCACGTGGCCAAGCCTGGGCTCCAACCGACGGAAGGCTGCATCGCCGTGGAGCCCCAGGTGATGCGGGCGATCCTGCCGCTGATATCCGCACGGACGGTGATCGAGGTGCTGGGCTGAGCCTTGATTGCCGAGGAGCGTCAAGGGGCCGGCAGAACTCTCCATACAGAGGTCTTCTTGACCTCCGAGTCCTCAAGTTCGCGCGTGACCGGCACCTGGTAGGTGGCAAGAAGCTCCAGCCCGGTTTTCGGCAGATATGCCCGGCCGGGATCGCCGATCAGGACGGTGCCCCCGGCACGTGCAACCGCCTGGAACCATGGCATCAGAATGCCGGCAAATGCGCGGTCATAGAAAACGTCTCCAGCCAGCACGACATCCCAGCCTTCGACCGTGCCGACAAGGTCGGCGCTTGTGGTTTCGATGTCGACGGCGTTGAGCCTGGCGTTGAGGTCTGCCGCCACGAGGCTGAACGGGTCGATGTCGGCCGCAACGACGCGCGAACCACCGGAGCGGGCAGCGGCGATGGCGACAAGGCCGGAACCGGTGGCGAAATCCAGAACGCGCCTGCCCGCGACCAGAGCGGGATTGTCGAGCACATGGCGCGCCAGCCCCTGGCCGCCGGCCCAGGCGAAGGCCCAGAAAGGCGGCGGCAGGCCGATCTCCTGCAACTCGTCCTCGGTCTTCAGCCAGAGTTCGTGTGCCTCGGCCGCCAGGTGCAGCATGATCTCCGGCACATGGGGCGGCGCAAGCGGCGTCGTGTTGGCAAGAACGAAGGCCTTGCGGCCCTCTTGCGTGGCGAGAAGCTGTCCCGGCTGGCTCACGGCGCCTTGTCGAGGCCGCCCATGCGGCAGATTTCCTGCCATTCGGCCGCACTGACCGGCTGGACGGAGAGGCGCGAATTGTTGACCAGCACCATCTCGGCAAGTTCGGGATTGGCCTTGATGTCTGCCAGGGAAACCGGCTTGGGCATGTCCTTGACCGCGCGGATGTCGACGCATTCCCAGCGCGGATCGTCGGTGGTCGAATCGGGATGCGCCAGCGCGCAGACCTCGACGATGCCGACAACCTCCAGACCTTCGTTGGAATGGTAGAAGAAGCCGAGATCGCCGAGCTTCATCTCACGCATGTTGTTGCGGGCCTGGTAATTGCGCACGCCATCCCATTGCTCGGCCTTGTCTCCCCGGGCCTTCTGCATGTCCCAGGACCATTTGAAGGGTTCGGATTTGAACAGCCAGTAGCGCATTCAGGCGGTCTCCGCGTCGTCGGGGTTGTTGATGACCCAGTTCCATTGATGGACGGTCACGGTCTCGAACAGCCCGGCCTTCGAATAGGGATCGTCGGTGGCGATGCCCTCGGCTTCTGCCCGGCTGTCCGCCTCCACGGCGATCATCGAGCCGGAGGGCTTGCCCGCTGTGTCGAGAAACGGGCCGGCGAATCTGATCTTGCCGGCTTCCTTGAGCCGGGTCAGGTAGGCAATATGCTCGGGCCGGGTGTCGACTCGCGTCTGGAGATGGCCGGGCTTGTCCTTGCAGATCAGCACAAAGATCACGGGCGTTTCCTTTCCTTCATTCCGTCTCGCTCTTGAGCGGGCGGGACATCAGCGCCGTTACCGCCTGGGTGATCGACATGTGCCCGGCGAGAATGGCCCCGACGGCATCGGTGATGGGCGCCTCGATGCCCTTCTGTCGCGCGATTTCGGCCGCGATGCCGGCGGTGGCGACCCCTTCTGCCAGCGGTCGATTCTCAAGGCTTTCGCCGCGACCCAGTGCCATGCCGTAGGAGAAATTGCGCGATTGCGGCGACGAGCAGGTCAGGATCAGGTCGCCAAGTCCGGACAGGCCGAACAGGGTCTGTGGAACTGCGCCGAGGGCTGCGCCGATGCGCTGCAACTCGACGAAGCCCCGCGTCACGATGGCCGCCTGCGCGCTGGCGCCGAGCCCCGCCCCGGCCGCCGCCCCGGCGGCGATGGCCATGACGTTCTTCAGTGCCCCGCCGACCTCGACGCCGACGAGATCATCGGAGGAGTAGCAGCGGAAATGTGGTGCCGACAGGAATTCGGCCAAAGCGGCGGCGCGATCCTCGTCGCGCGCGGCAACTGTTACGGCGGTGGGCAGGCCCCGCGCCACGTCGGTGGCAAAACTCGGGCCGGACAGGGCTGCAACAGGCGTCTCCGGCAGGAGTTCGCCCGCGATGTCCGACATGAGGCGCCCTGTCCCGCGCTCGATGCCCTTGGCGCACAGCACCAGCGTGGCCGACGGCGACAGATCGCCCCGCACGGATTCCAGCACGCCGCGTAAGCTCTGCGCCGGCGTGGCGACCAGAACGCAGTCGGGGCCATCGAGCGCGCGCGCCATGTCCGAGGTGGCTTCCAACCCCGGATCGAAACAGATTCCCGGCAGGTAGCGCGGGTTTTCGTTGTGCTCCTGGATGGAGCGCACCGTCTCGCGGTCGCGCGCCCAGATCCGCGTCTCGTGCCCGCCGCGCAGCGCGGTGAGCGCCAGCGCCGTGCCCCAGGCACCTCCGCCCAGAACCGTGACCCTGCCTGTCATGCCTTCGCTCCTCGCTTGCCGGAGCCGACGAGAGCGGCGGCGGTTTCGTCCAGCGGCCAGCGCGGGCGCGGGGCGAATGCCAGTGCGTCTTCGGGCAGCATCCCGGCTTCGATCCGTTCCAGCCCCGCCCAGGCGATCATCGCGGCGTTGTCGCCGCACAGGTGCAGCGGCGGTGCGACCATGCGGAAACCGCGCCCAGCGCAAAGAGCATCGAGTTCGGTCCGGATCGCCTTGTTGGCGGCAACGCCTCCGGCAACCACGAGGGCCGGTGCTTCGATATCCGCATGGGTGGCCAGGAACCTGTCCAGGGCACGGCCGACACGTTCCCTGAGCGTTTCGGTGACGGCGCGCTGAAAGGAGGCGCAGATATCGGCGACGTCCTGGTCCAGAAGCGGCGCCAGTTGGGTGGCGGCCTGCCTGACGGCGGTCTTGAGACCCGAAAAGGAAAAATCGAGCCTTTCGCTGCCATACATGGGCCGCGGGAAATCGAAACGGTCAGGATTTCCTTCAGCCGCGGCACGTTCGACATTCGGGCCGCCTGGATAGGGCAGCCCGAGGAGCTTCGCCGTCTTGTCGAAGGCCTCGCCCAGCGCATCGTCGATGGTGGAGGCCCAGCGCCGGTAGTGTCCGACGCCTTCGACCAGCAGGATCTGGGTGTGGCCGCCCGACACCAGCAGCAGAAGATAGGGAAAGGGGAGATTGTCGGTGAGCCGCGCGGTGAGCGCGTGACCCTCCAGATGGTTGACGGGCAGGAACGGCTTGCCGGTGGCGGCCGCGATTGACTTCGCGGTCATGGTGCCCACGATCAGACCGCCGATCAGCCCTGGACCTGCGGTGACCGCAATCGCGTCGATCTCTTCAAGGTTCGAACCCGCCTCGGCCAGCGCGCGCGCAATCACGCCATCGAGAAGCTCGACATGAGCCCGGGCCGCGATCTCCGGCACAACCCCGCCGAACTCGGCGTGATCCGCGATCTGGCTTGCCACCACGTTGGAGAGGATTTCGGGCGCATGGCCGGACGTGCGTGCCACCACGGCAGCGGCCGTCTCGTCGCAACTCGTCTCGATGCCCAGTACCCGCACCATGCCTTGCCGCCGATTCACCAGGGTTGCCGATGTTGCCGCATGCGCGGAACGCCTATAGGTAGGTCCACCGGCCGAAAAATCCGAGCCGGACCTATCACGGACCCTGCTTCATGCAAACACACGTCTTGAGGATCGGCACCCGCGGCAGCGAACTGGCACTTGCACAGGCCCGCGAGACACGCGCGCGGCTGATGGCGGCACACGGTCTGGCCGAGGACGATTTCGAGATCGTGGTGATCTCGACCAGCGGCGACCGCATCCAGGACCGGCCGCTCTCCGAGGTTGGCGGCAAGGGGCTCTTCACCAAGGAGATCGAGGAGGCGCTGCTGGACGGCCGCATCGACATCGCGGTGCATTCCTCCAAGGATATGCCGACGGTGCTGCCCGACGGGCTCGAACTATCCTGTTTCCTGGAGCGCGAGGACGTGCGCGACGCCGTCATCGGCCGGGCGGCCGCCCGGCTGGAGGATCTGCCCGAAGGCGCGGTGGTGGGATCGTCCTCGCTCAGGCGCCAGGCGCTGATCCGGCGGATGCGTCCGGATGTCGAGGTGGTCATGTTCCGCGGCAATGTGCAGACGCGGCTGCGCAAGCTGGACGAGGGCCAGGTCGGCGCCACGCTGCTGGCGAATGCGGGCTTGAGGCGGCTCGGGCTGGCCGAGATCATCACCCAGCTCCTGCCGGTCGACAGTTTTCCACCTGCGCCAGGCCAGGGCGCGATCTGCATCGAAAGCCGAACCGGCGACCGCAGGGTGCGCGACATGCTGGAGCCGATCGGCCACCAGGATACCGAGGCAGCACTTTCCTGCGAACGGGCCTTTCTGGGCGCGCTGGACGGGTCGTGCCGCACGCCGATCGCCGGTCATGCCCGGATCGAGGCCGGCACGATCCGCTTCCACGGCATGATCCTGACGCCGGACGGCGTGGAGGCGCACGCGATCGAGGCGGATGGCAAGCAGGCGGATGCCGCTGATATCGGCCGAAAGGCCGGCGACACCGTGCGCGCGGCGGCAGGAACCCGATTCTTCGACAGCTGGAGCTGAAATGGCGGCGCGCGTCCTCGTCACGCGCCCCGAACCGGGCGCCTCGGCGACCGCGAAACGACTGAAGGCGGCGGGAATGGAGCCGGTTCTCCTGCCGCTGACGCGGATCGAGGCATTGGCGGCCAGCTTCCCCGACGGTGCCGATGGCCATGATGCCGTCGCACTCACCAGCGCGAATGCGGTTCGGCTTGCCTCGCCGGGCTTTCTTGCCGGTATCGCGCATCTGCCCTGTCATGCCGTGGGCGAGGCAACCGCCGAGGCTGCGCGCAGGGCAGGGTTGAATGTCGTTGCCGCCGATGCCGGCGACGCGCAGGGGCTGGCTGCCGGGCTCATCGCGGCGCTGCCCCGGCGCGCGCGGGTGCTCTATCCCTGCGGGCGGGTGCGGACGAAGGGGTTTGACGAAGAACTGGCGCGCGCCGGGATCGACGTCACCGCGATCGAGATCTACGACGCCGTGGCCTGCGATCCATCCAGTGACGAGATCGCGCGGCGGGTCGGAGCGGCGCCGCTTTCGGCAGCACTTGTCCATTCCAGGCGCGGCGGCGAGCTTCTGGCGGACATCATGTCGCGGCCGGAACTGCGGTCGATCTTCGAAGGCACCGTCGTCATCGGCATTTCGGCCAAGGCGCTGGAGCCCTTGCGGGACCGGCCCGTGGCGGTTGCTTCGGCGCCTTCGGAACCGGCCTTGATCGAAACGGTTAAGGCAAAGGTCTGAGAGCTTCGCCCTTTTCAGACCGCCGCCATGTGCTAGAGCATGGTCAGAAGCGAAATTCATCGGAGTCCCGACATGGCCAAGCCTCCCGGCACGAAGCACTCCAAGCCGCGCAAGGAGCCGGTGACGATCGATCTCGATCCCAAGGACGTGCAGCGCAAGGCGGACACGAGTGCCGCTGCAGCGAGTTCTGCAGGCGCCGCGGCGCAGCCGACAGCGGCGCCCAAGCCTGCTCCCGGCACACCAGAGACACAAAAGCCGTCAACGGCATCGGCCGGTTCGTCCGCTGCATCTCAAGCCAAGCCCGACGAGGCCGCACCCGGCCCAACTGCGGCCAAGGCCGAGGCACCGAAGCCCGAACAAAAACCAGAGCCGGCGAAACCCGCCCAGGCCGGCGCGGCCAAGAGTTCGGACAAGGAGCCGGAAAAGCCTGCCAAGGCGGAGGTGCCGCCAAAGGCCGGTTCCGCAGCGGGCTCTGTCCCGCCACGCTCGACCCCGTCCGGTGGCGCGGGCGGTCCCGGTGGCGGATCGACGCCGCCGCCAGGGCCGCGTCCTGCTGCAACGGCGCCTGCCGGTCGTGGGTCGAATGCTCTGCTTGCCGGTGTCGCGGGCGGTCTGATTGCGCTGGCGCTGGTTGCCGGGCTGCAATGGGCCGGCGTCTGGCCCGGCGGCGCCTCCCCGCGCGACAGCGCCGAGGTGGCCGAGTTGCGGCTCGAGGTGCAGGAACTCCGGCAATCGCTGGCTGCGGCGGCCACAAGTCCGGAGGTCGGCGACCTGGATGCCCGGATAACGGAGGCCGTCGAGGCCAGCGCGGCCGCGCTCAGTCAGCGCATCGAGGCGCTGGAACAGGCGGCAGTCGCGCCCGGTGGCGAGGCTGTCGAACTTGGTCCGCTGCAGGCCCAACTCGACGAGCTGGAGGCTGCAATCGCAGCTTTGGGCGACGGCACTTCGCCAGAGGGAGCGGTTCAGGAAGTGGACGGCCGACTGGCCGGACTTTCTCAACGGCTCGATGCGCTGGAAGCCGCTGCACCCGACACGGCAACCGGTGCGGCCGAAGAGCAGCTTGCCGACATGTCAGCACGGGTCGAGGCATTGGAGGCTGCCGGCGGCGAGGTCGACGATCTTGTCGCACGACTTGCTGGCATCGAAGAGCAGCTTTCAAGCGTGGTCTCGGAACTCGGCGAGCGCGCCGACGAGCCGCGCGCGGCCCTGGTGCTGGCGGCTTCCTCGCTGCGGGCCGCCATCGAGCGCGGCGGCAGCTTCGAGGCCGAGTTGGAGATCTATGCCGCGCTGGCGCCTGAGGCCGAAGGCGTCGCGGAACTTGGTGCCCATGCCGCAAACGGCGTCGACAGCAATGCCGAGCTGATTGCGGACCTGCCAGGTGCGGTCGACCGCATGCTGATCGCTGGCCGCGAGCGGCGCGAAGCGGACGGGGTGCTGGACGGGCTGTGGCAGAGCGCGCGCGACCTCGTCACGGTGAGGCCGGTCGGCGTTGTCGAGGGCGATGGCGTGGATGCGGTGATCGCCCGGCTGGAAGCTGCGGTGCGTGCCGGCGACCACGGGCGGGCGCTCGACGAATATGACGCGCTGCCTTCTGCCGCGCAGGCCGCCGGCGCCGATTTCATGGACAGGGTGCGTGCTCGCCACCAAGTCGATACACTGGTCGACCAGGCGCTGAGCCAGGCGCTCAGGGCTTCCTAGGAGAAAGCGTCTTTTCATGCTGCGTCTGCTTTTCTTCCTTATCGTCGTCTTCGCCCTCGCCATCGGGTTTTCCTGGCTGGCGGAGCGGCCGGGCGAACTGACGGTCGTCTTCGGCGGCTACCAGTACCGGGTGTCGCTGTTGGTGGCGGCGATCCTGATCGTGGCCGTCGTCGCCGCCATCATGCTGTCCTGGTGGGTCATTCGCGGCATCTGGAACAGCCCGCACGCGGTGGCGCGCTATTTCCGCGCCCGGCGTCGCGACCGGGGCTACCAGGCGCTGTCCACGGGCATGATCGCGGCCGGCGCGGGCGATTCGGAGCTCGCGCGGCGCAAGAAAAAGGACGCGCTGAAGCTGCTCAGCTCCGACCAGGAGCCGCTGATTCATCTGCTCGATGCCCAGGCCTCGCTGCTGGAAGGCAATCACAAGGCGGCGCGGATGAAGTTCGAGGCGATGCTGAAGGACCCCGAACTGAGGCTGCTCGGCCTGCGCGGGCTCTATCTGGAGGCCCGGCGTCTCGGCGAGAACGAGGCCGCGCGCCACTATGCCGACCAAGCTGTGTCCAGCGCGCCGCAGCTTGCCTGGGCGGCCGACGCGACGCTTGAGCGCATGTGCGAAGCCGGCGAATGGGACGCCGCGATCCAGCTGGTCGAAGCCCAGAAGGCAACCCGGCAGATCGAACGCGAACAGCTTGCCCGCAGGAAGGCGGTGCTTCTGACGGCCAAGGCCAGGGAGACGCTCGATGCCGATCCGACAGCGGCCAAGAACGCCGCGATGGAAGCAAATCGCATGTCGCCCGATCTCGTGCCGGCGGCCGTGACGGCTGCCAAGGCGCTGTTCAGGCTGAGCGATCTCAAGCGGGGCACGAAGATCCTGGAAGCTGCCTGGAAGAAGGAGCCGCATCCCGAGATCGCGGAGGCTCATGTCCATGCGCGGCCGGGCGACTCCACCCATGACCGGCTGGCGCGGGCCAACAGGCTGGCAGGCTTGCGGCCGAACCATATCGAGAGTTCGCTGGTGGTGGCACGCGCCGCATTCGAGGCCGGCGAGTATGCCGAGGCCCGCAAGGCGATCGAGGCCGCGCTGCGGCAGGAGCCGCGCGAAGGTACCTATCTGCTGCTGGCCGATATCGAGGAAGCCGAGACCGGGCAGCAGGGCCGGGTGCGCGAATGGCTGGGCCGTGCGGTGCGCGCGCCGCGCGATCCGGCCTGGGTGGCCGACGGCTTCGTTTCGGAGAAATGGGCTCCGGCCTCGCCGGTGACAGGCCGCCTCGACGCGTTCGAATGGAAGGCACCGGTGGAACGGCTCGGCCGCATCGTCGATGCCGGCGATGCCGAGTTGCCGCGCGTTGCCGCCTTGCCTGCCGCTGCGCCGGAGCCGACCGAGCCGGCGGAAGCGCCGGTGGTGGTGGAGACGGTGCCCGAGCCGGCAAAGGATGCGGCGCCGGCGGAAATCGTGTCCGAGGAGGCCAAGCCCGAGCCGGTGGCCGAGCCGGCTGCCGAGGCCGAAACGAAGGCGGCCGTGCCGAACGGTGCGGTAGTGGACACTGCCGAGGAGCCAGCCAAGGCCGGTCCCGAGGAGGAAGCCGAGACGGATGAGGCACCCAAGGAGGGTGATCTGCCGACGGATGAGGCCAAGGAAGAGCCGCGCCAGCCGCCGATCCCCGATGACCCGGGCGTCGATCCCGACGAGGAAAAGGAACGTGAGCCGAGCCGCTTCAGGTTGTTCTGACCAATGGCGGGCGGGTGCCAGAATAAGTTGTCTCTAATGTGCGGAAGACCTTGGCCGGCCGCCCCGCTTCCCCATATGTTACCTTCATGTTCGACAGATTCATCGCCTTCCTGAAAGATCTCCCCCAAGGCAAGTCAGAGCGCGAGCCGGACGCCATCCACGACACGCGTGTGGCGGCCGCGGCGCTGATGTTCCATGTCATCGATGCCGATGGGGTGCGCGACAATGCCGAACGCAAGCGGCTTCGGGAGGTTGTGTCCGAGGCCTATTCGGTCAAGGGCGGCCAACTGGACCGTATCCTCGCCGAGGGCGAGGCCGCCGAGCGGGAAGCCGTCGATCTCTACGCCTTCACCAGCGTTCTCCTGCGCCATCTCGGACCGGAGGCAAAGGTCGAACTGATCCGTCTGCTCTGGGAGATGGTCTATGCGGACGGCGAGGCGCATGAACTGGAAGACAACGTGGTCTGGCGGGTCGCGGAACTGATCGGTGTCGATGCGCGCGACCGCATCCTGATGCGGCAAAAGGTGCGCGAGGCGCGTGGCCTGCCGCCGTCACGCTCGGAGGCATCATGACGGCTCTCGGCCCGGGAGACCGGGAACGGCCGCAGATTCTCGTCGTCCTGCATCAAGAGCGTTCCAGCCCCGGCCGTGTCGGGCAATATCTGGTCGAGCGGGGCTTTCATCTGGACATCCGCCGACCACCGCTGGGCGAAGCGCTGCCCGAAACTCTGGCACATCATGCCGGCGCGGTCGTGTTCGGTGGGCCGATGAGCGCCAACGATCCTGACGAGTTCGTGAAGCGGGAGATCGACTGGCTGTCTGTGCCGCTCAAGGAAAACAAGCCCTATCTCGGCATCTGCCTCGGCGCGCAGATGCTGGTCAATCATCTCGGAGGCAAGGTGTTCGGGCGAGATGACGGGCTGGTCGAGATCGGCTGGTACCCGATCGAGGCGACGCCGGAGGGCAAGGCGATCATGAACTGGCCGGACATGGTCTATCACTTCCACCGCGAAGGGTTCGACCTGCCGTCCGGCACCACGCTGCTGGCCACCGGCGGGGTTTATCCCAACCAGGCTTTTCGCTATGGCGACAAGGCCTGGGGGGTGCAGTTCCATGCCGAGCTGACGCGGGTGATGATGCAGCGCTGGGTCGTGCATGGCGCACAGCGTTTCGTGCTGCCGGGCGCGCAACAGGGACGCGAACACCTGAACGGCCGCCTGATCTGGGATGCGCGGCTGAGAGCCTGGCTGCACGACTTCCTCGACATGATATTCCTTCCGGAAGCCATTCGCATGGGAACGGACACGAAAAAGGGCCGCTCCTGAGAGCGGCCCTCCGTGCTTTCCGTCCGTGGCGCGGCCCGTGGCGGCAGATGATCTGCCAAACCGCGCTTCACGCGCCTGTCAGGAAGACTGCTTCCCGAAAGGACGATCCGCCGGGGCCACGCTACGGTTGAAACCACTCGACATCGGATCACCTCCTTTCGTTTCGTTGAACATATATGAGAGAGTGGGGTGCTTTGCGCCGATGCGCAAGCCCCCACCTCGAAATCCTATTTCCTCTTGTTCTGCCGGTTCTCCACCAGATCGTCGACGACGGCCGGGTCGGCCAGCGTCGAGGTGTCGCCGAGCGCGCCGAAATCGTCCTCGGCGATCTTTCTCAGGATGCGGCGCATGATCTTGCCCGAGCGGGTCTTGGGCAGGCCCGGCGCGAACTGGATCTGGTCGGGTGTGGCAATCGGGCCGATCTCATTCCTGACGTGGGCGACGAGCTCCCTCCTGAGCGCGTCGGTGCCTTCAACGTCCGCCATCAGCGTGACATAGCAATAGATGCCCTGTCCCTTGATGTCGTGCGGGTAGCCGACCACGGCCGCCTCCGACACCTTGTCGTGGGCGACGAGCGCCGATTCCACTTCCGCGGTGCCCATGCGGTGGCCCGAGACGTTGATGACATCGTCGACGCGCCCGGTGATCCAGTAGTAGCCGTCCTCGTCGCGCCGGCAGCCGTCGCCGGTAAAATATTTCCCCTTGTAGGTAGAAAAATAGGTCTGCACGAAGCGGTCGTGGTCGCCATAGACGGTGCGCATCTGGCCCGGCCAGGAATCGACGATGCACAGATTGCCGTCGGCCGCGCCCTCCAGCACCTTGCCGTCATTGTCGACCAGCTGCGGCTGCACGCCGAAGAAGGGCCTGGTCGCAGAGCCGGGTTTCAGGTCGGTGGCGCCGGGCAGCGGGGTGATCAGGATGCCGCCGGTCTCGGTCTGCCACCAAGTGTCGACGATCGGGACGCGCTTGTCGCCGACGACGTCGTAATACCATTGCCAGGCCTCCGGGTTGATCGGCTCGCCGACCGAGCCCAGCACCTTGAGCGACTTGCGCGAGGTCTTTGTCACATGGTCGTCGCCCGCACCCATCAGGGCGCGGATGGCGGTGGGCGCGGTGTAGAAGATGTTGACCTTGTGCTTGTCGATCACCTCCCAGAAACGTGCGGGGGAAGGATAGTTCGGCACGCCCTCGAACATCAGCGTGATGGCGCCGTTGGCGAGCGGTCCGTAGACGATATAGGAGTGGCCTGTCACCCAGCCGACATCGGCGGTACACCAGTAGATGTCGCCGTCATGGTAGTCGAAGACATATTGGTGGGTCATCGAGGCGTAGACGAGATAGCCGCCGGTTGTGTGCAGCACGCCCTTCGGCTTGCCGGTCGAGCCGGAGGTGTAGAGAATGAAGAGCGGGTCCTCGGCCTTCATCGGCTCGGGCGGGCACTTGGCGTCCACCTCGCGGATCTCGTCGTGATACCAGAGGTCGCGGCCATTGGCCCAGCCGACCTTGCCGCCGGTGCGGCGCACGACCAGCACCTTCTTGACCATGACATACTGGCGCGCGGCGATGTCGATCGCCTTGTCGGTGTTGTCCTTGAGCGGGATCGGCTTGCCGCCGCGCAAACCCTCGTCGGCGGTGATGACGAAGGTCGATTCGCAGTCGACGATGCGGCCGGCAAGCGAATCGGGCGAAAAACCGCCGAAGACGATCGAATGCACCGCACCGATGCGCGCGCAGGCGAGCATCGCATAGGCCGCCTCGGGGATCATCGGCATGTAGATGGTGACGCGGTCGCCCTTCTTCACCCCGTGCTTCTTCAGCACGTTGGCGAGCCGGCAGACATGCTCGTAGAGCTCGCGATAGGTGATCTTCTTGTCGTCGTAGGGGTTGTCGCCTTCCCAGATGATGGCGGTCTGGTCGCCGCGCTTCTTCAGATGGCGATCGATGCAGTTATGCGAGACGTTGGTGACGCCGTCCTCGAACCACTTGATCGCGACCTTGCCCTTGAAGGAGGTGTTTTTCACTTTGGTGTAGGGCTTGAACCAGTCGATCCGCTTGCCGTGCCTGGCCCAGAATTTTTCGGGATCCTTGACGCTGTCGCGATACCATTTCTGGTAGGTGGCGTCGTCGATCAGCGCGTTCTTCTTCCAGGCCGCCTTGACCTTGTGGACCTTCACCTCGGACATGAACCCTCCTCAGACCGTTCTTTTCGGCTCCGGTCCTGCCCGCAGGCCGGTCCGTCGCCAGGTTATTCCGGCGCATTATTACCATTCCGCACCGGCCCACAACATTAGACCAATGGTTGGGTGCGGCTTGAGGTAAGAGGAGGCTGGCAGCAGTCACCGGGAATGGCTGCTAACATGCTGATTCAAATGGACTATTAGCGATTTTTTCATGGACTGCAAGGCAGGCTCGTTGCAGATTTGCGCCTCAGGAGGAGCGCAACCGGCAAAGAGGTACCGCCATGCACGACCCGCGTGAAATGGAACTGATGCTGAAGGGATATGGCCTGACGACGGCCGAGATCCTCTACCACATGCCCGACCATCCCCACCTCATCCAGAGTTTCGTGTGGCAGCACTACGACCTCGCCCCGAAATTCCCCGCGCTCTACAAATTCATCGATTTCTGGAAGGAAAAGCTCGACGGCCCGCTGCATTCGGTCACCTACACGCACAGACGGCTGATCTCGGCGACCGAATGGCGCAATGTGAGCGGGGAGCTGGTGGTGCATTAGGAGAGGCACCACGTCGCGCATCGGATTTCGTTACTTTCACCCGGAGGAGTCGCTCGCCTGCTTTGCGCCCTTCGGCGCCCCCCTCTGGCTTGCCAGCCATCTCCCCCTCAAGGGGGGAGATCGGCCGTCACAGCGGGTTTCGCCAATCGCGGTTGTTTCAGGAAGGGCGGCGGCATCGCCACCGCTAATCTCCCCCCTTGAGGGGGAGATGCCCGGCAGGGCAGAGGGGGGTGTGAAGGAGGGGGCATTTCCTGACTGCAAAACGCAAAACCGCCCGCAACTCTCGTTCCGGGCGGTTCTGGCGGTCGGGAGGGGAGGTGTTCCTCAGCCGGCGGGTGTCTGGCGCTGGGCCATGAACTGGTCGAACTCGGCCCGGTCCTTGGCCGAACGCAGCTCGTCGAGGAAGGTGACGAAGGCATCGCGCTCTTCCTCCAGCCGCTTCAGCGTCTCTTCGCGATAGGCGTCGAACGCCGTGTTGCCGGTCCTGCCGATCGGGGCGTCGCGACGCCCGCGCTTCCAACTTCTGCAGCTCATGCGCTTGCTCCATATGATATAGAAAAGAAGGGCGAGCCCCACCGGCCAGAAAAAGATGAAGCCCAGTACCATGGCGACAATCCACGCCGCCTTGCCACGCTCGTCCAGCCAGTCGCGGCCGCGCGTCGCCCACTCATTCACAGTGTCCACGATCGCCTTCTCCTATGTGAATGTTAATCACATTTACATTATGGCGATCGGCAAAACGGGTTTCAAGACGCGCGGCGAAAAAGAATCACAGTCCGCCCGAAAATTCGTCAGCGTGAGGCGAAAATGGTGTTTTTCGAGCACCGGAGCGGATCATACATCAGGTATTTGAGCACCGGAGCGCAGAGAAACGCCATTTGCAGCCCGCGCGGGCGAGTTTTCGGTTGGACTGTCAGGGAATGAGGCCGAGCCCGCGCAGATAGATGGCGGTGCCGCTTTCCAGCATCTCTTCTGCCGAGTAGGGCGCGCGCGGGCGGCCGCGGGTGAAAAGCTCCACCACGCCGTGGCTGAGCGCCCAGATATGGTTGGCGACCATGCCGGAGGGCGGGCGTTTAGCCGGCGGCAGATGCGCGCTCAGCCTTTCGGCCGCAAGGCGCAGCACGCCCATGGCGCGGTCGGCGGCGTGTTTCAGATCCGGATTGCCCGCGATCGACACGCCGGATTCGAACATCGCCATGTAGTAGCCAGGATTTTTGCGGGCGAAATCGAGATAGGCGATGCCCGCGGCCGAAAACGCCTTCAGCGGGGCCTTCTCGCCGTCGCGGGTCGCCTCTTCGAGCTTTTTCGCGAACTGTTCGAAACCGCGCAGCGCGACCGCCTCAAGCAGTTCCTCGCGGCCCTTGAAGTGGCGATAGGGCGCGGCGGGGCTGACATCGGCCGCACGCGCGGCCTCGGCCATGGTGAAGCCGAGCGGCCCCTTCTCCTCGATCAGCTTGCAGGTCGCCTCGACCAGCGCCTCGCGCAGATTGCCGTGGTGATAGCCGCGACGGCGGCCCGGCCGCTCGTCAGCTCCCTCTTCCCCGGCATCCGCATCTGGTCTGGCCATGGATGTGGGGTAGACCGGTTCAGGGGAGAGGGCAAGGTGGGACCGGACCGCTGCGGTGAAGCCGGCCTTTTCCTCGGTCAGCTTGCAGGTGGCCTCGACCAACGCCCCGCGCAGATTGCTGTGGTGTGGCCTGCTGCCGGTTTTTCGAACACCAAGTCAAGCAAACATAACTCGCTCTTCGAACTCGACCGGGCTCAGATGAAACAACCTCGAGCGCCTCCGCCGCGGGTTGTAGAAGCGCTCGATGTAAACGAACACACCCGCCGTGGCGTCCTCCCTAGTAATGTAGACCTTGCGTGCTGTGCGCTCGGTTTTCAGCTACGAGAAGGCTCCCACTTGGCGAAGAGTCGCCAACATACTCGAGATGTCATGCAGGCGCCGCATAGCTGCCTGATCGGGCGGATCCGGGTTGAAGTGCATTACACCGTTTCTAATCTTATTGATTTCCACAAGCTCCGCGCAGAATAGTTTTCTGTCCATCCCTAGGTTAAGCTTATCCCAGTTTTCTGCGTGGCTGAGAGCGTTAACGCAATTCGAAAAGGTTAGATTGTGCATGCTCGAGAAATCAGATGGGAGAAATTCTTCAGAATTAGCTTTCTTCACGTCTGCCTTGGTGAGTTTACGCTGAATAAGAGCTCGGAGCTGGTTCTCAATCTCTGCCAAAAGCAAGAACGGTTTGCTTATGTCTTCAAATTGGAACGCGATGTCGCTCGCCGTGACGATGCCGGAGTAAACCTTGTCTGACGCTCGAACTAGGACGTACCCGTGCTCAGCTATAACGGGGATGGCGGCAAACAGCGACGAGTCGATGGGGAGCTCACGCACTCCGTCCATAAAATTCCGCGCCTCGCCGCTCGTAACATTGGCGGCCAAGCGTGCACCTATGGACTTCCAACTAATAACGCCTCTGGCCTCGCGTTCGCCGGTCATGACCGGCAGTTGTGAGTAGTTTCGTGACATCATCAGGGTGACCGCCTCTTGAAGGGAGGCGTTTGGCTTGACAGAGGTGAGTCCGCCGGTGGCCGACTTCACATTCCCGAGCCTAAATGACGGGTCGTCAGCCTCGGCTTTGATACCCTCTTCAACCTCGGTCGTTGCATCTCCCGCAGTGCTCGTCGCAGCGGAAAGGCGAGCCGACTCTTTGCTTGATTTGTCTGGTTCGCGGGCCAATTCGAAACCTAGGGGCGAGTCAACCCATCTGTTAAGGTAGCCAGGAACGGTGCGAACGCCCGCTTTGGCCAGCTGCGCCTCAATATACTCTACGTTCAAGCGAGTGCGGCGCTGAGCTCCAAACCATCCCAGAAAGTCGCGGATGGTGGTCGGCTCAGCGGTCTTGCCCGCTTCAAGCGCCGCGACGATGCTGTTCAATTCTGGGATTTCCGACTTTCCTGCCATATTCACTCCAGTGATAGTCTTGTCTTATCAGTCCTGATGCAGGAATGACTGCCCCGATTAATTCGCAAACCAGCCGGAAGTGCAACGTCCACGCTCGGCGGTGTTTACCGAAGAGTTGCCATTCCGCTCTCGGCTTCGGCTTTGCCATCGGAGGGAAGCCGTACGAACGGCAGGTTCCAGACAGAGATCAGAGCAGCTGTAACGACGACAACGGCGTCGTAAGCGGCCCCGCCGCCTCCCCTACCCAAACACCACCAGCAAATCCTTGGCGTCGATCTGATCCCCGGCCTTGACGAGCAGCTCGGCGATTTCGCCGTCGCGTTCGGCGTGCAGCGCGGTTTCCATCTTCATCGCCTCGATGGAGAGGAGGACGTCGCCGGCCTTCACCTTCTGGCCGGAAGCGACCGAGACGGATGACACCACGCCCGGCATCGGGGCGCCGAGGTGGGCCTCGTTGCCGGCTTCGGCCTTGGGCCGCGCCTTGGCGGCGGACGCCCCGTGCACGCGGTCGGGCACCTTGACGCGGCGCGGCTGGCCGTTGAGCTCGAAGAACACGGTCACCATGCCCTTCTCGTCGGTCTCGCCGATGGCGAGGCAGCGTATCACCAGCGTCTTGCCGCGCTCGATCTCGACGAAGATCTCGTCCTCGGGCTCCATGCCGTAGAAATAGGTGGGGGTGGGCAGCACGGAGACCGGGCCGTATTCCTCCGAGACGGCGGCGAAGTCGGAGAAGACCTTCGGGTACATCAGCCAGGCGGCGAATTCGTATTCGTCGGGCTTGCGGCCGAGCTTTTCTTCCAATTCCGCGCGGCCGGCGTCGAGATCGGCATCGGCCAAAAGCGAGCCGGGGCGGACCGTGATCGGCTTTTCGCCCTTCAGCGCCTTCTTCTGCAGGGCTTCGGGCCAGCCGCCGGGCGACTGGCCAAGGTCGCCGCGCAGCATGGAGACGACGGAATCGGGAAAGGCGATGTCCTTGGCCGGGTTTTCCACATCGGCGACGGTCAAGTCCTGGCTGACCATCATCAGCGCCATGTCGCCCACCACCTTGGAGGACGGCGTGACCTTGACGATGTCGCCGAACATCATGTTGGCATCGTGATAGGTGCGCGCCACCTCGTGCCAGCGGGTCTCAAGCCCAAGCGAGCGCGCCTGTTCCTTCAGATTGGTAAACTGGCCGCCCGGCATCTCGTGCAGATAGACCTCGGAAGCCGGGCCCTTCAGGTCGCTCTCGAAGGCGGCATACTGGTTGCGCACGGCCTCCCAGTAGAAGGAGATCTTTCTGATCCATTCGGGATCGAGGCCGGGATCGCGCTCGGTGCCGCGGAAGGCCTCGACGAGAGAGCCGAGGCAGGGCTGCGAGGTGTTGCCGGAAAAGGCGTCCATCGCCGCATCCACCGCATCGACATTGGCCTCCACGGCGGCCAGCACGGTGGCGGCCGAGATTCCGCTCGTGTCATGGGTGTGGAAGTGGAGCGGCAGGTCGGTCGCCTCGCGCAGCGCCTTGAACAGCACCCGGGCGGCGGCAGGCTTGAGCAAGCCGGCCATGTCCTTGATGGCGATGATGTGGGCGCCGGCGGCCTCGAGTTCCCTGGCGAGCGAGACGTAGTAGTCGAGGTCGTATTTGGCGCGGGCCGGGTCGAGAATGTCGCCAGTATAGCAGATCGCCGCCTCGCAGAGTTTGCCTTCCTCGGCGACCGCAGCAATGGCGACGCGCATGTTTTCGACCCAGTTGAGGCAGTCGAAGACGCGGAAGAGATCGACGCCGCCGCTTGCGGCTTGGCGGACGAAATGGCGCACCACATTGTCGGGGTAGTTGGTGTAGCCGACGCCGTTGGCGCCCCTGAGCAGCATCTGCAGCAGGATGTTGGGGGCCGCCTCGCGCACCTTCGCCAGCCGCTCCCACGGGTCTTCGGTCAAAAACCGCATGGCGACGTCGAAGGTCGCCCCGCCCCAGCATTCCAGCGAGAGAAGCTGCGGCAAGGCGCGCGCATAGACCCCGGCGATATTGGCGATGTCATGGGTGCGCATGCGGGTGGCGAGCAGCGACTGGTGGCCGTCGCGCATGGTGGTGTCGGTGAAGAGCACCCGGTGCTCGTCGCGCATCCATTTGGCAAAGCCCGCCGGTCCCAGCGCCTCCAGCCGCTGCTTCGAGCCGTCGGGGATCGGGGCGTCCACATAGGGCACACGCGGGGATGCGATCTCGGCCTTGGGCCTGGGGCGTCCGCGCGTCTCGGGATGGCCGTTGACGGTGACGTCGGCGAGGTAGTTCAGGAGCTTGGTCGCCCGGTCCTGGCGCTTCACGGCGGTGAAGAGTTCCGGCGTCTCGTCGATGAAGCGCGTGGTGTAGGAATTGTCGCGGAATTTCTGGTGGCCGATGATCGCTTCGAGGAAGGTCAGATTGGTGGCCACACCGCGTATGCGGAATTCGCGCAATGCGCGGTCCATGCGCTTGCGGGCCTCTTCGGCCGTCGGCGCCCAGGCGGTGACCTTTTCCAGAAGCGGGTCGTAGAAGCGGGTGATGACGGCGCCCGAATAGGCCGTGCCGCCATCGAGGCGGATGCCAAAACCGGTCGCGCCGCGATAGGCGGTGATGCGGCCGTAATCGGGGATGAAGTTCTGCTCGGGGTCCTCGGTGGTGATGCGGCACTGCAGCGCGTGGCCGTTCAACCTGATGTCTTGCTGTGCCGGCACGCCGCTCTCCGGCGTGCCGATGGCCTCGCCTTCGAGAATGTGGATCTGCGCCTTGACGATGTCGATGCCGGTCACTTCCTCGGTGACCGTGTGCTCGACCTGGATGCGCGGATTGACCTCGATGAAATAGAACTTGCCGGTGTCGGCATCCTGCAGGAACTCGACCGTGCCGGCACCGACATAGTCGGTCGCGTCGGCGATCTTCAGCGCGTGGCCGCACAGTTCCTGGCGCTGCGCGGCGTCGAGATAAGGCGCCGGCGCGCGCTCCACCACCTTCTGGTTGCGCCGCTGGATGGAGCAGTCGCGCTCGAACAAATGGACCGTGTTGCCGTGCGTGTCGCCCAGCACCTGCACCTCGACATGGCGGGCGCGCTCGACCAGCTTTTCGAGATAGACCTCGTCCTTGCCGAAGGCGGCGCGCGCCTCGCGCTTGGCCTCGGTCACCTCGCGGGCGAGGTCTTCGGCCTTGCGAATGGCGCGCATGCCGCGCCCGCCGCCGCCCCATGAGGCCTTGAGCATGACCGGATAGCCGATTTCCTCGGCCATCCTGGCGACCGCTTCCATGTCGTCTGGCAGCGGTTCGGTGGCCGGCACGACCGGCACGCCGATCTCGATCGCCAGATTGCGCGCGGCGACCTTGTTGCCGAGCCGTCGCATGGTCTCGGGCTTCGGGCCGATGAAAATGATGCCGGCCTCCGCGCAGGCATCGGCGAATTCGGGGCTTTCCGACAGCAGGCCGTAGCCGGGGTGGATCGCATCGGCGCCCGACAATCTGGCGACGCGGATCACCTCTTCGATCGACAGATAGCTCTCGATCGGGCCCAGATCCTTGTCGAGATGCGGCCCGCGTCCGACCTGGTAGCTCTCGTCGGCCTTGAAGCGGTGGAGGGCATATTTGTCCTCCTCCGCCCAGATGGCGACGGTGGCGATGCCGAGTTCGTTGGCGGCGCGAAAGACCCGGATCGCGATTTCCGACCGGTTGGCGACGAGGAGTTTCTTGATCTTCATTGCGGTGCCTCCCGGATGCTGCGCGCAAATGCTAGCCCGCTTCATGCTGCATCGCAACAAGACGTCTCAGATGACCGAAAAACCCCTGGCGAAGGGATCGCGGTCGTCGATGAAGATGGTGTTGAGGCCGGTCATGCGCGCCCAGCCGGCGACCGAGGGCACGATGGCCTTCGTGGCGCCGATGCTCGTCTCGGCTTCGACCCGGCCACGGAACTGCGAACCGATGATGGATTCATGCACGAAATCGGCGCCGGTCTTGAGTTCGCCCCTGGCGTGAAGCTGGGCCATGCGCGCCGAGGTGCCGGTGCCGCAGGGCGAGCGGTCGATCGCCTTCTCGCCGTAGAAGACGGCGTTGCGCGCGTGCGAGCCTTCCGCCGTGGGCGCGCCGGTCCACATGACGTGGCGCAGGCCGGTGATGCCGGGGTCGCCGGGATGGACGAAGTCGTGGGCGGCGTTGAGGTTTTCGCGCAGGGTCCGGCTCATGGCGATCAGCTCGCCGGCCGAATAATCCGCCATGTCGCGGAAATTCTCCTGGGGTTCGACGATGGCGTAGAAATTGCCGCCATAGGCGATGTCGACGCGGATGCTCCCAAGCGGGGGACAGTCCACTTCGATGCCGGTCGCGTGCAGGAAGGAGGCGACATTGGTCAGCCGCACCTCCTCCACATATTCGCCCTCCTGGCGGTATTCGGCCCGCACGAGGCCCGCCGGCGTGTCGAGGTTCAGCACGCCCGGCGTTTTCGGGCGCACAAGCCCGTGCTCGATGGCGAAGGTGACGGTGCCGATCGTGCCGTGGCCGCACATGGGCAGGCAGCCGGAGGTCTCGATATAGATGACGCCGACATCGCAATCGTCGCGGGTCGGCGGGTAGAGGATGGTGCCCGACATCATGTCGTGGCCACGCGGCTCGAACATCAAGCCGGTGCGGATCCAGTCATATTCGGCCATGAAATGGGCCCGTAACTCCATCATGGTGCTGCCGCGCAGCCGTGGCCCGCCGCCGGCGACGAGGCGAACCGGATTGCCGCAGGTGTGACCATCGATGCAGAAGAAGCTGTGGCGCATGAATAGTCCTCAGAAACGGTCGGGTCGGTAAGGCGTAAGGTCGATGGCGGGTGACACGCCGGCGACCAGATCGGCGATCAGACGTCCGGTCGCCGCCGACTGGGTCAGCCCCAGATGGCCGTGTCCGAAGGCATAGAACACGTTGGGCGCTCGTGGCGATGGGCCAATCACCGGCAGCGTGTCGGGCAGCGAGGGGCGATAGCCCATCCATTCGCGCCCGCCCTCAGTCTTCAGCCCCGGCAGGAAGCGCGATGTCTTTTCCACCATCGCCTGCGACCGCGCATAATTGGGCGGGCGGTCGAGCCCGGCGAATTCGACCGCACCGCCGACGCGAAGCCCTGTCTCCAGCGGCGTGACGACGAAGCCGTGCCGGGAAAAGACCAGTTGGCGCTTCACGTCGAAGGCGCCCGCCGGCAGGGTTGTGTTGTAGCCACGCTCTGTTTCCAGCGGGATGCGGTCGCTAAAATTGCGCGCCAGGCGATGCGACCAGGCGCCGGCGCAGATGACGAGTTGGCCGGCCTCCAACCGACGCCCATCCTTCAACCCGACGGTGGAGCCGGCGGCCGTGCTGCCGGTGGCCACCACCTCGCCCTGCACGAAACGCGCACCATTTGCCTCGGCATGGCGCCAGATGGCCTTTCCGAGCAGCTTGGGGTCGGCGACGGTCTTCCAGCCGGGAACGAAGGTGCCGACGACGAATTGCTTTGAGAGGCCGGGCTGAAGTTCGGCCAGTTCCGTCCCGCGAACATGCCGGAAGTCTATGCCGAAACGTTCGCGCGCTTGCCAGCCGGAGAGCGAAGCTTGCCATTCGGCTTCGCTTTCGTAGAGCTCGAGGCAGCCGTCCTCCCGCAGCATGTGCCTGGTGCCCGAACGCTCCATGACCAAGCGCCATTCGGCTTCAGCAAGTTTCATCAAGTTCGCCTGGGCAGCAACGCTCTGCTCGTGGTTGGCGGCCTGACCGGCGCGCCAGAAGCGCCATAGCCAGGGCGCGAGGTTGGGCAAATAGGCAGGAGGGATGGAAAGCGGTCCCAGAGGGTCCACGAGCCAGCGCGGGACCTGGCGAATCATGCCCTTCTGCGCCAGCGGCAGGATGTCGGAGAAGGCCAAGGCGGCGGCGTTGCCCGAGCTCGTTTCCTCGCAGATGCCGGTTCTGTCGATGATTGTGACTTCGTGGCCGGCTTCTGCCAGCCTGGCCGCGCAGGATATGCCGACGATGCCGGCGCCGACGATCAGGGTTTGCGTCTTCTTGTTCATCCCGTATGCCCTGATATCGATTCCATACGCGGTCCAATCAAATTGCCAAGCTACAGGCCGTTGGCCTCACCTGCCATCGCGTCTACCGGTGCGCTAACCAATGTCGTCAATTTCGGATTTTTCGCAGATTGGTTGCAAGTCTTTCGCGAAACGTATTGTAATTTGGGGCGTGTCCGGTCAAGGGTGGCCAAGCTGGCTTGGAGGGGGGTCGTGGCATCACTGGAAATTTACGGTTCCGTAAAGACCTCGGCAGAATACGCTTATCGTACGCTCGAGCAAATGGTCGTGACGCTCGAACTACAGCCGGGAAGTCTGACGACGGAAGCGGAATTGCAGGATCGGGTGGGTGTGGGTCGTACACCAGTCCGTGAGGCGATACAGCGGCTTACTTGGGAAGGTTTTCTGGAGATTCGGCCCCGCGCAGGCATCAGAATCGCGCCACTGGAAGGTCACGACTGGCTGCGCCTGATGGAGGTGCGGCGCAACATCGAACTCGTTCTTGCTCGTAATGCCGCAGAAAACTGCACCCCAGCGGCTCGCAAGATGCTGGAGCGGGCGGGTGAAATGATGAGCCAAGCGGCCGCGGACGGACACAGGGCGGCTTTTGTTGCCGCGGACAAATTGTTTGACCAAGCGGTGGCTGAAGCGACCGGAAACTGTCACCTCGTGCGGGCCGCCTTTCCGATGCAGAGCCACACACGACGCTTCTGGATGCATTATTACGGGTTCAACCACGTTGAAGATGGCTTGCAGCGCCATTTGCGGCTTGCCGACGCCATCATGGTGCAAGATGTGGGCAGGGCGGTACGCGAAGCCAGACTGCTCATGTCACACTTGCAGACGGAAGCCACCACCGTCGTGGAGCATAATGCAGTAGCCTGAGGACTCCTGACGCATCAGGCGTCAACGCCACGGACCATCGTCGTGCTTTCCCAACCCTCGCCGGCCGAAAGAACACAGCTCATGCCATCAGTGCCGGTGGCAATGATCGTCCAGGTTCCGGAGCTGGAGACGAAGACCTCGACGACGGCGTTGTCGTCAACGAGACCAACGGCAGTAATGTTCTCGTCGAAATGCTGCTCTAGCTCGCCGACGATCCGATCGCGCTCGCCGCACATGTTCATCGCCAGCATATTTGCATTCAATGCCGGAGGAAGTGCCTGAGAGATCGCTTCGGCCCGCTGCTGCGTGTTGGCGCCGGACTGATCCGTCGCCGAAGCAAAGGGCAGGGCCGTAAGTATCATCGCGCCCGCTGCTGCTGCTGCAAATATTGCCGTACGTGCCATGACAGCACCTCCTTGACCTGTATCGGCGGCAAAGAACTCCTTCGACCGTTCAAGGCGCCAACAGCTCTATTTGTTCCTCGGTCCTATCGACCATTTCTGCAAAACAAATGCCGGCGCAGGCCAATTGGTTGCATCACGCTCTATTCACGCCAGCTTCATAAGCGAAAGGCGGGCCTCGGGGCCCGCCTTTGTTGACGCCATAAATGCTGAGAAATCAGCGTGTTGAGCAGAAAATGAAATACACATCGAACCCGATGCCCGCCCGCCATGCCTTTTTTGGGCATGAGGCGGGCGAAGGGGCAGGTTGGAAGCTAGTTCATGGTGGGGATGACGAATTCGGCGCCATCCTTGACCCCGCTCGGCCAGCGCGAGGTGACGGTCTTGGTCTTGGTGTAGAAGCGGAAGGCATCCGCGCCGTGCTGGTTGAGGTCGCCGAAGGCCGACGCCTTCCAGCCGCCGAAGGTGTAGTAGGCGATCGGCACCGGGATCGGGACGTTGACGCCGACCATGCCGACATTCACACGGGAAGCAAAGTCGCGGGCCGCGTCGCCGTCACGGGTGAAGATGGCGACGCCATTGCCCATCTCGTGATCGTTGGGAAGCGTCAACGCTTCCTCGTAATTGGCGGCACGCACGACCGACAGGACCGGGCCGAAGATCTCTTCCTTGTAGATGCGCATGTCGGGCTTCACGTCGTCGAAGAGGCAGCCACCCATGTAGTAGCCGTTTTCGTAGCCCTGCAGCTTGAATTCGCGGCCGTCGACGAGAAGCTTGGCGCCTTCCTTGACGCCGATATCGACATAATTCTTGATCCGCTCCAGCGCTTCTTTGGTGACAACCGGACCGAAATCGGCGGACGAATCGGTGGAGGGGCCGACTTTCAGGCTTTCCACGCGCGGGATCAGCTTTTCGATCAGGCGGTCGGCTGTTTCCTTGCCGACCGGGACGGCAACGGAGATCGCCATGCAGCGTTCGCCGGCCGAACCATAGCCGGCGCCGATCAGTGCATCCACCGTCTGGTCCATGTCGGCATCGGGCATGATGATCATGTGGTTCTTGGCGCCGCCGAAACACTGCGCCCGCTTCCCGTTGGCGGTGGCACGGGAATAGATGTACTGGGCGATCGGGGTCGAGCCGACGAAGCCGACCGCCTTGATGTCGGGATCGTCGAGAATGGCGTCGACCACCTCCTTGTCGCCATTGACGACATTGAGCACGCCCGCCGGCAGGCCGGCCTCGAGGAACAGTTCGGCGAGCCGCATCGGAACGGAAGGGTCGCGCTCGGACGGCTTGAGGATGAAGGCGTTGCCAGCGGCGAGCGCGGGGGCGATCTTCCACAGCGGGATCATGGCCGGAAAATTGAAGGGTGTGATTCCGGCAACAACCCCGAGCGGCTGGCGCATGGAATAGACGTCGATGCCGGGACCGGCGCCATCGGTGAACTCGCCCTTCATCAGATGCGGGGCGCCGATGCAGACCTCCACGACCTCGAGGCCGCGCTGGATGTCGCCCTTGGCGTCGGCGATCGTCTTGCCGTGCTCGCGCGCCAGCGTCTCGGCCAGCTCGTCATACTCGGCCTGGACGAGGTCCAGGAACTTCATCAGGACGCGCACCCGACGCTGCGGGTTGGTGGCGGCCCAGGCAGGCTGAGCAGACTTGGCGTTCTCGACGGCGGCGCGAAGCTCATCCTTCGAGGCCAGCGCCACCTTGCCGCGTACCGAGCCATCCATGGGCTGCATGATGTCCTGGCTGCGACCGCTCTGGCCGGCGACGCGCTTGCCGCCGATGAAATGTCCGACTTCGATCATGATCTCGCTCCCTATGGGCATTCCTGAAGCGCCATTGTCCTGCTTCGGCGACGGCGATGCAACGCCAAGGCGGACGCAGCCGATGTGCGTGTATTGAAGTTTCATGCGCTTCGTGCATGAATTTGCGCAATCTTGGAGGATCATGTGAACTGGGACGATCTGCGCGTGTTCCTGGCCGTGGCGCGGGCCGGGCAGATTCTGGGCGCCGCGCGGCGGCTTGAACTGAACCATGCGACCGTTTCGCGGCGGGTGTCGTCGCTCGAAGAGGCGTTGGGCACCAAACTGTTCCGCCGACTGACGACAGGCACCGAACTGACGCGTGAGGGCGAGCGTCTGCTCGAGGTCGCCGAGCGGATGGAAGCCGACATGATCGCCGCCCGGGCTGAAATTGCCGGCGAGGGTGAGGCCGTATCGGGCAAGGTGCGTATCGGGGCGCCTGACGGTTTCGGTGTCGCCTATCTGGCTGCGCGCTTGGGCGGGCTGACGGCGTCGTATCCCGAGCTTCAGGTGCAGCTCGTGCCGGTGCCGCGCTCCTTCTCCCTGTCGCGTCGCGAGGCCGACATCGCCATTACCGTGGACCGGCCCACTGAAGGGCGGCTGGTGGCGGTCAAGCTGGTCGACTACACGCTGGGCCTCTATGCTTCGCGCGCCTATGCGCAGGCGCATGAATTGCCGGACGACCGCGAGGCGCTGCGCGGGCACCGGCTGGTTGGCTACGTGCCCGACCTGGCGATGTCGCCGAGCCTCGACTATGCGGAGGAATTCCTGCCGGGCTGGCAGGCGGGTTTTGCGGTGTCGTCGGCGCTGGGGCAGGTGGCGGCAGTGCGTTCGGGCGCCGGCATCGGCATTCTGCACACATTCATTGCCAGCGCGCATGACGACCTGGTGCCGGTCGAGACGATCGCGCCGATCCGCCGCGCCTACTGGCTGGTCTATCACGAATCGATGCGGCCGCTGCGCCGCATACAGGCGGTAACCAGCTTCATCCAGCAGGCAGTCGAAAGGGATCGCGAGCTATTCGCCTAGCCGACGAAGGCGCGCTCGACCACGAAATCGGCCGGACGGCTGTTGGAGCCTTCCTCCAGATTGGCCTTTTCGACCAACGTTTTGACGTCGTTGATCATGGCCATCGACCCGCAGATCATGACCCGATCACTGGCGGGATCGAAAGGCTCGAAACCGATATCGGCGAACAGCTTGCCGTTTTCGATCAGGGTGGTGATGCGGCCCATGCGCGCGAAATCCTGGCGCGTCGTGGTGGCGTAGTAGGTCACGCGTCCGGACACGAGTTCGCCGATCAGGGGATCTTCGGAAATCGACTGGAACAGCTCGTTCCCATAGGCCAGATCAGCAACGTCGCGGCAGGTGTTGGTGAGAACGACCTGCTCGAATTTTTCATAAGTCTCGGGATCGCGGATCAGGCTGGCAAAGGGTGCGATGCCGGTGCCCGTGGCGATCATATAGAGGCGCTTGGCAGGCTTCAGCGCGTCCAGCACAAGCGTGCCGGTCGGCTTCTGGCGCATCAGTACCGTGTCGCCTGGCTGGATCTTCTGCAGGTGCTGGGTCAGCGGACCATCAGGCACCTTGATGGAGAAGAATTCGAGCTGGTCGTCCCAGGACGGGCTGGCGATCGAATAGGCCCTGAAAACCGGCTTCTCGGCGTTGGGAAGGCCGATCATCACGAATTCGCCGGAGCGGAAACGAAAGCTCTGAGGGCGGGTGATGCGGAAGGAAAACAGGTGATCGGTGTAGTGCTTGACCGACACAACGGTCTCGGCGAACACGCCGGCCGGTATCGGGAAGGCGGGCTCGTTGCCGGGAGTGGCGCTGGGTGTCGCTTCTTCGGGCTGCATGATGTCCGTATCGCTCGATTTTTGGGAGGATTTACGGCTGCCGAGCAGTCGCACTTGCGATGCTGATTTATTAGTATACGAATGAATTTCGAGTCAAGGAGCGCCGGTAGAGCGGTGTTCCAATCCGACGCCGATTCATGGGCTCAACTTGCGGGATGATCGCGTGAAGGGGAATGAAGGGCAAGAAGGTGGGCATGTGGTCGCCGGCATCGATGTCGGAGGGACCTTCACCGACCTTATCCTGATCGATGGCCGCGGGGCTGGAAGGGTCGCTGTCGCCAAGACGCCAACCACCCTCGACAACCAGGCCGGCGGCGTCGTGACCGCGCTTGAAAAATCGGGCTTTCCGATCCCCGACATCGATCTGATCGTGCACGGGACAACGACGACCACCAATGCCGTGCTGGAACGCAGGCTTGCCAGGACCGGGCTGATCACCACACGTGGCTTTCGCGACGTGCTTGAACTTGGCCGGCGCACGCGGCCCCAGCCCTATGGCATGACCGGCCGTTTCGTGCCGGTGATCCCGCGCGATCTGCGACTGGAAGTCGCGGAACGGATGGAGGCTTCCGGCAGGGTGCGCGAGGCGCTGGACGAGGCCGGGGTGCGCGCGGCCGTAGAAAGCCTTCTTGCCGCCGGCTGCGAATCGCTGGTGATCCATTTCCTGCATGCCTATGCCAATCCGGCGCACGAGATCAGGGCGGCCGAAATTGCCCGCGAGGCCTGGCCGAACGACCACATCACCATGGGCCATGCGCTGTTGTCGGAGGCGCGCGAGTTCGAACGCGGCGTCACGGCTGCGGTGAATGCCTCCGTGCAGCCCATCCTCGAGCGCTATGTCGGCAGGCTGGCTGACGAGTTGAACGCGCGCGGCTACGATCGCGATTTCCTCGTCATGAACGGCAATGGTGGTATGATCTCGGCGCGGTTCGTGACCGGCGAGGCCGCCAAGACGGTTATGTCCGGGCCGGCCTCGGGCGTGATGGCGGCAGCCTACACGGCCGAGCGTGCCGGCATGCCCAACGTGATCACCTATGACATGGGCGGCACCTCGACGGACGTGGCGCTGATCCGCAACGCGCGGCCTGCGGTCTCGAACGAGATCGAGATCGAATATGCGATGCCGATCCACGTGCCGATGGTAGACGTGCAGACGGTGGGCGCGGGGGGTGGCTCGATCGCAAGGCTCGACGATGCAGGGCTGATCCGGGTCGGGCCGGAGAGCGCGGGCGCGGCACCGGGGCCGATCTGCTACGGCCGGGGCGGCAATGACCCAACGATCACCGACGCCAATCTGGTGCTGGGAAGGCTGAACCCAAACCGCCTGCTTTCCGTCGACAACCCGATCCGGGTGGAGGATGTCAGGGACGTCTTTGCCGAGCGCATCGGCAAGGCGACGGAGATGGACGGCACGGAGGCCGCCGGCGCCGTTCTCCGGCTAGCCAATACAAAGATGGCTGGCGCGATCCGCATGGTGTCGCTGGCCAAGGGTCACGATCCGCGCGATTTTGCGCTGTTCGCCTTCGGCGGCGCCGGGCCTCTGCACGCCACCGCGCTGGCGCGCGAACTTTCGATCCCCAGGGTGCTGGTGCCGGCGCGGCCCGGCATCACCAACGCGTTGGGCTGCGTGGTGGCCGATTTGCGTCATGACTTCGTGCGCACCATCAATCGTCCTGTCCCCGCGCTTGATGCAGCGATGCTGGAGGCGGTGCTGGAAGAGCAGGCGGCCGAAGGCAAGGCCCAGATCGCCAAGGAAGCCGTGCGGCCGGAAAAGATCGACCTCGTCCATTCCGCCGACATGCAGTTCGTCGGCCAGACGCATCTCATCAACGTGCCCCTGCCTTCGGCAAGGATTTCGAGCGACGAGCTGCAGGCGCTGTTCGAAAAGGCCTATTTCACGCGGTTCCGGGTCGAGCTGAAGGAGATTCGCGCCAACCTCGTCAATCTGAACACATCGGTCATCGGTCGCCGGGCGCCAGTCGACCTGTCGCGGCTGATCGAGCCGGAGGGGAGGGCGGTCACGCTGGACGACGCCCTGGTCGAGACGCGGCCGGTGTGGTTTGCCGGCGAATGGCATGAAACGCCGGTCTATGCGCGCGAGCGCATGCCGCTCTCCGCGACTCTGACCGGGCCGGCGATCCTGGAACAGATGGACGCAACCACGGTGGTGGAACCGGGTGATCGTGTCCGCTGCGACAACGACGGCAACCTCATCATCGAGATCGGTGCGCCATGACCAAGCTCGACGCGATCACCCTTTCCGTCATCGAGGCCGGCTTGAACCAGGTCTGCGATGAGATGGACCTTGCCTTTTCACGTGCAGCCTTCTCGCCGATCATCGCGGAGGCCAACGACCGCTCGGACGGCATCTATTCCGCCGAAGACGGTTCGCTGATCGCGCAAGGGATAGGCGGCCTGCCGGTTTTTGTAGGCGTGATGCAGTACTCGACGCGCACCATCATGGAGATGATCCGCGACGGGCGCTGCCTGCCACCCGATGAGGGCGACATCTACATCGTCAACGATCCCTATCTGGGCGGCACGCATCTGATGGATGTGCGCTTTGCCATGCCGGTCTGGCGGAACAGAAAAATCTTCTGCTGGCTGTCCAATACCGGCCACTGGCCGGATATTGGCGGCGCTGTGCCTGGCGGGTTTTCGGCTTCCGCCACGGCGGTGGAACAGGAGGGGCTGCGCCTGCCGCCGGTTAAACTGTTCCGCAAGGGCGAACTCGACCAGCAGATCCAGGCCATCATCTTCTCCAATATCCGCATTGCGGACCAGCGCATCGGAGACATCAAGGCGCAGGCCGCCGCCCTTATGGTCGGCCGGGATCGGCTCTTCGAACTCCTGGATCGCTATGGAGACGATACGGTTGTCGAGACGATCGCCGAACTGCGGCGTCGCGCGGCAGAACAGATGCGCGCCCGCATCGCCACCATTCCCGACGGTGTGTACCGCTCGACTTCCTATGTCGATTCCGACGGGGTGGTCGACGAACCGCTTGCCATCGTGCTGTCGGTTGAAAAGAGCGGCGAGGAGCTCACCTTTGACTTCGGCGGTTCCAGCCCGCCCTGTATCGGCCCGATGAACAGCGTGCTGGCGACCACGCACTCGTCTGTCTACCTCGCCATGCGCCACATCTTCCCCGACGTGCCGATGAGTGCCGGCGCCTTCGAACCGCTGACCATTCGCCGGCCGGAGGGCACGTTCCTCGATGCGCGCTACCCGCGCCCGGTCTCGGGGTGTGCCGCGGAAGTCTCACAACGCATCGCGGAGGCCGTCTTTGCCGCGCTGGTGCAGGCGATCCCCGATCGTGTGACGGCGGCGCCCGCCGGCTCCAGCGGCAATTTCGGCCTTGGCGGCCATGACCCCGAACGCGGCCGCGACTTCGTGCTCTACCAGCTGTCAGGCGGCGGTTATGGCGGCAATGCCGACCATGACGGGCTGTCGAACGGCTGCTCGACCATCGGTATCTCCAAATCGCCGCCGGTCGAGATCATGGAGCAGAACTATCCGATCCTCTACAGCCACTATGCGCTGCGCGAGGGCTCGGGCGGAGCGGGCCGGCATCGCGGCGGTATGGGCCTGGCCTACGAGATCGAATTGCTGCGCGGCGACGCCCGCGCTTCCTTCGTCATGGATCACGGCCGCTTCGGGCCGCAAGGTGCCGAAGGCGGAGCGGACGGGGCCGTGAACACCGTAACCGTATGGCGCAATGGCGAGGCGCATGTGCCGAAGCATCTCTCCAAGGAACAGGATGTGCCCATGCGCGCGGGCGACCGGGTCTCGGTCGAGACACCGGGCGGTGGCGGCTACGGTGACCCCTTGTTGCGGCGGCCGGAGCTTGTGCTGGAGGATGTGCGGCTGGGCTACTACACGGCCGAGCAGGCGGCTGCGCTGTTCGGCGTGGCGATCGTCGACGGTGCGATCGATCAGGAAGCCACGCGCCGCCTTCGAGGCAATCAGCCGGCTTAACTTATCTTCGACAGAAGCTTGAGCAGCGTCGCGGCCTCACGCGCGTTGAGCGGCGCCAGCGTGTCGGCCGAGACCTGATGGCCCATGTGGAGCAGATCGCCGATCGCCTGCCGTCCTTCGGGCGTCAGCGAAACGACGAGCCGGCGCTTGTCGCCGGCATCCTGGCCAAGTTGCACCAGTCCACGCTTCTTCAGGCGGTCGATGACGCCCTTGATGGTCGCGGCGTCGGTGGCGATCAGGACACCGAGCTGGTTTTGCGAGGTGGCACCCACTTCGTGAAGTTTCGCCAGCGTGGCGAATTGCGGCGGCGTCAGATCGGAGATCGCGCGGGAGAAAATGGTGATGTGGCGCTGGGTTGCCTTGCGCAGGAGAAATCCGACCTGCTCGTCCAGTCGATACCGGGCGTCGATCCTACGGGGGGCACCGCGCGGCGCGTCGTTCACCTCAGTCCATCCTCGCCTTTGACGTCCTCGGCTGCGAGGCCGCCGACGCGGGCGTGGATGCGCGGGCCGCTGGCCATCAACAGGCAGTAGACGATCTCGTCGGGATAGGGTGCGTCGGAAAGCCCGATTTCCATGGCGTCGAAATGGCTGCGGACATAGGCCGCGTTGATGTGGCCGATCGGAACGTCGAGCCTCGTGCCCATGGCGCCTATCTTCTTGGCCGACGGCACGATGGCCTTGGCATCGCCCAGCCGCTCGCGCATGCCGTAGCCGCCCGGAGCGTGCCAGAGAGGGGCGTGCTCGAGTTCCCCGTCGGTGCCGACGATGCCGCCCTTGCCGTAGCCGTCAATGGTGGAAATGTCGCCCCCGAGCGCCGCGATAAGCCGGTCGGACAGCATAAGCCCGAGCGGCTTGAGATCTTCCATGGCCGGTATGAGATCGGCATGAAATTTGCCGGCAAAAGGATTCTTGACCACAGCCATGGCGGCAGCCCTGAAACGCGGCCGCGGTGGCGGAGTGCCCTTGTCGTGACGTATTTCCTCGATGACGACGGCAATCTTGCGGATCGGAAAGTCAGGCATAGGCGGGCTCCTCAAGCCGAAATTGTTCAGGGGACGCGGATTGGGCACGGACGCAGACGCGCTCCCTTCCTGCGAGATAGAGTATGGCGGCCTCGATCCGCCCGGTGGCGACGAAATGCCGGGCCGTCGCGGCGCCGCCATCGAGTGCTGCGTCGATCTCTGACAGGTCCAGTGGATCGACGGCAATTGTCACAAGCCGGTCGCCCAGATCGCTGTCGGGCGATAGTTCGCGTGCCGGCCTGCGATGGATGGCGGGATGGAGGGGCAGATCGACCGCGTTGCCGATCAGCGTGGCGGCGATGTCGGCTTGTGCGGCGCTGGAAGCCAGCACAGTGACCGCATCGGCGATGCCGAGCGAATGGCTGCGTCCATGCCTCCCGGAGGTGGCGATGCCGCGCACCGGATCGGCGGCGGCGATTTCCAGTCGATCGCCAAACCCTCGGCCGGTGCCGGCGATCGCTGCCTTCAGCGTGGTGCCGGGCGACAGATGGAGTGCGATGTCGCCGCCATTGTTGATATAGGCGCGTTCGAGCCGGCGGTTCGCGGTCATCGCGCACAAGACCTCATCTGCCACCGCGCCAGCGACGCCTGCCATGGGCGTCACAAATGTTTCGCTGGCAAATAAAGCGGCCGCAGCTTCCATTCTGCGTGCCGTGGGGCGACAGAAATCGCGTGGTAGCGGAGCCGCGGGTCGGCGCAGTTCGGGCAATTCCTCGACAAGTTCGGTCAGGATCGTCTCGAAACGCTGGCGTGCCTGGACGTAGGCGGCCCGAATCTCGGCCGTTTCGCCGAATGCCTCGACGATCAGGTCGATCGGGCCGTGATGCAGATGAAGGCGGCGACCGTCGGGTTGCAAGGCGGCTTGCGGGCCGTTCATCGCGCGGGCTCCCGGATCAGCTGCTGCAGCGGTGGCCAGTCATTCGAGGCGGGGGCCGGGCCAACCTGCCTTTCGTTGAAATACTCGCCTCCTTCGGCGAGAACCTCGTCGACGGTCCGGATGTGGTCGGCATAACCGCCAAGCGCCACGAAATCGTCGCGCCGGAGCGTGAACTCTATGGGCGCAACGAGGGCCGGTGTCGGCACATAGCCGAAGGCATTGTCGGGCAGGCGCATGACGTCGACCATCAACGTGATGCCGCCGCCCGGCCAGACATAGACCGGCGCGCCGCCGCAGGTGACATAGGTCTTCAGCCCCTGCACCGATCGGGTGAGGTTGACCGGGTTTTCCGTCACGCCGGCGCGCAGCGAGCCGCCGGCGCCTGCCATGAACAACACGGTGCAAAGCGCCGGCTCGCAATTATCCTCGATCAGTTCGACCGATTTGCGCAGCCGCTCGGGAAAAGGTTTCTCAACCGGGTTCAGATCGTCGTCGAGCTCGAAATAGGCGAACTGCTCGCCGGTGGTGGAAACCATCAGCAGCGACATGCCAGGGCCGGCGCCCTTCTTCGGATTCCACGGTCCCAGGATTTCGAGCGGGTTTGAAATCGCGGTGCCGCCCCAGCCGAGGCCAGGTTCGGAGACCTTGAAGTAACGACCAGGGGTGGAGCGCCGCCCGAGGATCTTGATGCCGGTATCCTCCCACCCGATCACCTTGCCGGCCTGGTGCTCGGAGACGACGCCGGTGATATGGTCGTCGACCACGACCACCTCGTCGACGAGGTCCTTCCACTGGGTGGCGAACATGCCGATGGCGGCCGAGCCGCAGCCGACGCGCATGCGCTCCTCGCGGCGGCCATCGATGATGGGGGCGTGGCCGGCCTGCACAATGATGGTGGAGCCGCCCTCGATCTGAAGTTCCACGGGCTGCTTGTTGCAGAGCGCCAGCAGCGTGTCGCAGGTGGCGCGGCCTTCCGATTTCGAGCCGCCGGTCAGATGGCGCACGCCGCCGAGCGACAGCATCTGGGAACCGTATTCGGCCGTCGTCACATGACCGACCGGCTCACCCTTCGCCGTGACCATGGCGGTCTCGGCGCCCAGATGCCGGTCGGTGTCGATCTTCACCTTCACCCCGCAATAGGAGAAGATGCCCTCGGTCACGACGGTGACGAGATCGACGCCCTCGACTTCCTGGGAAACGATGAAAGGGGCGGGCTTGAAGTCTGGATAGGTCGTGCCGGCACCGATGCCGGTGACAAAGCGGCGGCTGTCGGCCACCGGGTTGCCGTCCCAGGCGCCTTCGCCCTTGTGAAACTCCATCACCGGCGCACCGGTTTCGACCCGGTGCTCCAGGATCGCGACCGGGTCGCAGCGGACGATGCGGTTGCCGAAATTGCCGTAGCGATCGCAGGCGCCGGTGCGGCCTTCCGCGATGTAGCACATAACCGGGCAGGCATCGCAGCGGAGCTTCTCGCCAGAGGTCTTTTCCGGCGCGTCGGCGGGCTCGAAGCGTTCGGAGAGCTCGCTCATGTATTTTGCCTTGCGGCCTCGATCGCGGCCAGTACGCGGTCGGGCGTGGCGGGAACGTGGGTGATCCCGGTACCCGTGGCATGGCGGATGGCGTTGAGGATCGCCGGGCCCGTGGGGATGAGCACATGCTCGCCCAATCCCTTGGCGCCGTATGGCCCTTCCGGGTCTGGCACCTCGATGAGGATGGACTGGATCTCCGGCACGTCGCCGATGGTCGGGATCAGGTAGTCGTGCAAATTCTCGGTGCGGCCGGGGACATATTCCTCCATCAGCGCCATGCCGATCCCCTGCGCGATGCCGCCCTCGATCTGGCCTTCGGCAAGCATCGGGTTGATGGCGCGGCCGACATCGTGGGCGGCGGTGATGCGGTGAAGCCGGACGGTGCCGAGCCCTGTATCGACCTCGAGCTCCACAAGCTGCGCGCCCCAGCCATAAACGGCATAAGGCTGGCCCTGGCCGTTTTCGTCCAGCGGCTTTGTTGGGGGGTCGTAGCTTTCGATCGCCGAGAAGACGAAGCCGTTTTCGTCGACGGGCAGGCCGGAAAGAGCTATGCGGCGCGTGGCCTCGCCTTCGCGCACGACCAGTTCGCCGTCTTCCAGCTTCATGACAGCAGCGTCCGAAACATTGGCGTGGCGCAGGATCGTCTCGCGCAGCGCCCGGCCGGATTTCTCGGCTGCCTTGCCGGAAATGTAGGTCTGGCGGGAGCCCGACGTCTTGCCGGCATCCGGCGTCAGCGCCGTGTCGCCGTGGACCAGCTCGAAAGCTTCGAGTGGCATGCCGAGTGCCTCGGCACAGATTTGCGGGATCACGGTGTTGGAGCCCTGGCCGATGTCGACAGCGCCCTGGTGCAGAACGAGGCGTCCGTCGGGCGTGATGCCGAGCTTCATGGTCGAGGGGTTGGGGATGCCGGTATTGCCGCAGCCATACCAGCAGGAGGCCACACCGACGCCGCGGCGGGTGATGCCGTTGCCCAGGTTATGCACGTCCGCTTCGGCCAGCGCACGCTCCCAATGCGGCTTCAGCGCTTCGAGACAGGCAGAGATGCCGATGCCCTCTTCCATGACATGGCCGCAGACGGTCGGTTGGCCGTTGCGCAGCGCGTTCTTCAGCCTGAATTCGAGCCGGTCGATGCCGAGCCGGTCGGCGAGCTCGTCATAGAGTGTTTCCTGCATATAGGCCGCCTGCGGCACGCCGAAACCCCGAAAGGCTCCGGAGACCGGGCCGTTGGTGTGGATCGCGCTCGCGGTGGCGCGGTAGTTGGGCGTAAAATAGGGGCCGGACGCATGGACAGGCACCCGGGTGGCGACCGTCGGTCCCCAGCTTGCATAGGCGCCGGTGTTGAAGTCGCCGTCGAAGACCATGCCGGTGATGCGTCCTTCGTCATCGGCGCCGATGGTGGCGGTCATGCGGGCAGGATGGCGCTTGGTGGTCGAGGCCATGGATTCGGCGCGGCTGTAGACCAACCGCGCCGGTCGTCCGGTCTTAAGCGCGGCGAGCCCGACCAGCGGCTGGACAGAGAGGTCGAGCTTGGAGCCAAAGCCGCCGCCGGTCGCCGTCGGGATCACGCGCACCTTCTCAGGCGGAAGCCCCAGGATAGCGGCGGTGTCGTCGCGGTCCATGATGGGTGCTTGGGTGCAGGCCTTGATGACCAGCGTATCCCCATCCATGAAGGCGTAGCCGGCTTCCGGCTCGATATAGGCGTGCTCGACATAGGACGTGTCGAAACTGCCGCTGGCCGTCGCCACTGAAGCGGCGAGTGCGGCCTCCGCATCGCCCCTGCGCACCGTCCCCGAGGTCAGCACATTTCCGCGTCGTTCAGCGTGGATGGGTGCAAAGCCTTCCGCCATAGCCTCGTCCATGGAGAGGGCATGCGGCAGCTCTTCCCAGGAGATCGGGAAGGTGTCGGGATCCAGGTCCGCAATCGCCTCGGGATTGCCCACCACGATCGCGACCGCCTCGCCCCGGAAGCGAGCGACATCGACAGCGAGCGCCGGCTGATCTGCAAATGGAGGAATAACACCAAAGCAATTCTGTCCCGGCAGGTCCTCTGCGGTATAGACCGCCACCAGCCCCGGCGTCGTCTCCAGGAAATGGGCGAGGTCGCCGAATGAAAAGCGCGCTTGCCAGTGCGGCGAGCGGATGACCATGACGCCGAGCGTGTTTTCCGGCCACTCATCGGCGCCGAAGATGTCGGTGCCCAAAACCTTGGGCATGCCGTCAAGACGGGTGGGCGAGGCACCCACAATGCCGGAATTGTGGCCTGGTCCCGGGGGAATGCCGGAGCCCGCATCCATGACGGCCGCGATGATCTTTCGATAGCCCGTGCAGCGGCACAGCACGCCGCCGAGCGCGTCCTTGACGGCCTGCTCGTCCGGTGCCGGATTTTCTTCCAGAAGTGCGCTGGCCGCGACCAGGAAGCCTGGCGTGCAGATACCGCACTGGGCAGCGCCGTGGCGCAGGAAAGAAGCCTGCAGGGCAGAGAGCGTGCCGTTTGACAATCCTTCCACGGTGCGGACCTGCTTGCCGTCGGCCTCGGCGGCCGGCACGAGGCAGGCGCACACGGCCTCGTCATCGACGATCACGGTGCAGGCGCCGCAATCGCCGGCGTCGCAGCCGAGCTTGGTGCCGGTCAGACCAAAATGGTCGCGCAGCAAAGTCGACAGACGCGCCATCGGTGATGCCTGGGTCGACAACCGACGGCCATTGACCTCGATGGATACCGGGATTTGCGCGATGCTCATGCCGCCGCCTTTCCGCTCAGGTCCCCGGATCGGGCCAGCTGGTCGAAAGTCGCCGACAATGCCCGCCGCGTGATTTCCGCTGCCGCCTTGCGGCGGTAGCCGGCGCTCGCGCGCACGTCGTCGATGGGTGACAATTCGTCGAAGGGCCAATCACAAACGGCTTCCAGCGCCTCGGAGCCGGGCGCCCGGCCTACCAGTGCTGTTTCGAGCCGCCGCAGCCGTTGCGCAACCGGCGAGCAAGCACCGACGGCGATCGCCGCCTCGGCGATGCATCCATCTTCGTCAAGGACGATGCGGGTGGCGACCATGGCAATGGAGATCACCAGATAGCGGCGCGCGCCGAGCTTGAGAAAATGGGAAGCGCCGGCGGTCGCGTTCTTGGGAACGCGCAGAGCGACGAGCAGTTCTTCCGGCCGTCGTGCCGTCTTGCGGTTGCCCAGGATGAATTCCGACAGCGGGAGGAGGCGGCTGCCGGAGGCCGACGCGAGTTCCACCTTTGCGTCGAGTACCATCAGCGGGGGAACGCCATCGGCGGCCGGCGAGGCGTTGCAAAGATTACCGGCAATCGTGCCACGGTTCTGGATCTGGATCGATCCGACCTCTCGGGCTGCGAGCTTCAGCGCGTCGAAGGCAGGTGGCAGATCCCCTTCGAGCAAATCTGTCCAAGTGACGCCTGCGCCGAGCACGAGTTCGTCCGCTTCCTCGTGGATAGAGGACAAGGCATCGATGGCGTTGATGTCGAGAATGTCTTCGCGGATCGGGAGGCTGCCCAGGGCAGGGTAGAAATCGGTTCCCCCGGCCAGAATCCGCCAATTTCCTGCGGCCAGCAGCGCCAGCGCCTCATCCGTCGATACTGGGCGGGCATAACGGGACAATGGTGGCTCCCCGGCAGGCCTTAGGGCCTTCTAATTCATTCGTATGCAAATGATAACAGCCGCTTGGGACTTGTCAAAGCGGAGTTTTCAGACCAGCCTGCGTGCCGATCTGCATTCCAGCAAACGAGGGTTTTCCGGCAATGGCGCACAAGGCGTTGATCGTCATCGATCTCCAGAACGACTTCTGTCCCGGCGGCGCGCTTGCCGTTGCGGGCGGCGATGAGATCGTACCGCTGGTCAATGCGATGATCGATGAGTTCGATCATGTGGTCCTGACCCAGGATTGGCACCCAGAGGGGCATTCGAGCTTTGCTTCGCAGCACGACGGCAAGAACCCGTTCGAGAGCGTCTCCATGCCCTACGGCGAACAGACATTGTGGCCCGACCATTGCGTGCAGGGCACGCGGGGGGCAGAGTTTCATGCCGGGCTTGAATGGACCAAGGCCGAGCTTGTCGTTCGCAAGGGGTTTCGAAAGGCGATCGATTCATATTCCGCCTTCTTCGAGAACGACCACAAGACACCCACGGGGCTTGGCGGCTATCTTAAGGAAAGGGGGATTTCCGATCTCACACTGGTGGGGTTGGCGACCGATTTTTGCGTGGCTTACTCAGCCATCGATGCCGCGAAACTGGGTTTTCAGGCGACTGTCGTCATGGAGGGCTGCCGTGCCATCGATCTTGGCGGGTCGCTGACTGAGATGACCGAGCGGATGCGGCAGGCCGGCGTGTCGATCGGGTGACAGCCGGCCTGCGGAACCTTGTCAGTTGGGGCTGAGGGTGCCATCCGGTTCAGGCTGAGTGGGTGTTTCTTCAGCCGGCTGTTCGATCGGAGCGCCGCCAACCGGATCGTCCGGTGCGATGGCTTCGCCATAGAGACCGACCCCCCACCAGACGATGGCAGCAAGGATCAGCCCGCAGATAAGTATGACGAGCACCTGCGAACCCCTGCGCCCCTGTCGAGCTTCGGTCGGCTTGATTTTCTTGGTCATAATCTCCTGTCTCCAAAACGGATTCTGTGTATAGGGAGACGGCCGTGCCGATCAGCCGGGATTCTCCGGATCGACAGGACGTCGCCTTCGTCCGCGGCGCGGTCGGTTTTCCCGATAGATCCCGTAGCCCAACAGGGCGAGGAGCGGTGCGGCGACTCCGCCAATGCCACCGCGCGCGATCAGTGCGGGGACGACGATCATCGCAGCGGTCTGGGCCATTGCCTTCATGTCGTGCTGACGCCGTCGCTCCGCCATCTTGCGGCTCGATCTTTCGCTGAGGCGATGGGCCAGCAGCACGATACCGGCCAGCACGATGAAGCCGCCACCGAACATCAGCGCGGCATAGACCGAGCCGTAGACTTTTGCCGTAGCCGCGAAACCGGCTCCGATCAGGAAGCCGATCCCTATGACGGCCGCGATGCCGGCCAACAGGTATGCGACGAAAGCCGCTTTTGCCCGCCGTGCCGTGTCCGCGATTTCGCCGGAGGCGATCGAGGCGATGAGCGAGAATAACATCTAGTTGCCTAGCGACGCATCAACACGGCGAACAGGAAACCGACACCGGCGGCAATCGCCAGCGACGTGATCGGCTTTTCACGGACCGTCTCGGTCAACTGCTGTTCGACGTCACGCGCGTTGGCCTTGAGATCTTCCATCGCTGCCTCGCCCTGAACCTTCATCTGTTCGATGCCTTCGCTGGCGGCCTTGCGCGCGGCCGAAACTGAGCTGTCCCGCGTCTTGGCGATCTGATCGGCAAGTGATGCCATTTCCGCCCGCAGCTTGGCGATTTCCGCCTCGAGGTCCTGCGTTTCGTCCTTTGCGGCGCCGGTCCGCGCCTTGCCTGTTGTGGTTGCCATGTTGGGAATACTCCTTCTCTTGCAAAATCTGAACGTTCGGCACCGTGTCAGGTTCCAAAGATGCGCGCAGCGCACAGACACCAGCCCGAACACCTACAAGGAACCGAAACACTCCAGAGGCGTTTCCCGTTCCACTCTTTCCAGACAGCAAGATATGTTACCTTACGACACGAAGAAACCTCCCGTGGTCCGTCTTCCGCCCAAGGCGGGAGTCGACGTTGCGCTGGGCAGGGGTGCGCAGATAGCGCTGATCGTGCTGGGCGTGGTCGGACTGATCTTTGCCCTGCATGCGGCGAAATTCGTCCTGGCGCCCGTCGGCCTCGCCATCGTGGTGGGTTTGATGCTCGGGCCGCTGGCAACCGCGCTCGAGCGACTGGGGATGCGGCCTTGGGTCTCCTCTGCGCTGGTGTTCCTGCTTTTCATACTTGCCGTATGCGTGCTGGTGCTGGCGCTCTGGGGGCCGATGGCGTTCTGGATCGGACAGGCACCCCAGATCTGGGAGCAACTGCAGTTTCGCCTTTACCAGTTGCGTCAGCCGATGGAGACGATTTCCGGGTTGCGGGACCAGATCAGGGAGGTTACCGGCGGTTCCGGCTTCACGGTGGCGGTCGAGGAAGGAACGCCGATGGAAAACGTCGCCTATCTGGCGCCGGCCATCCTGGCGCAGGTGCTGTTGTTCATGGCCAGCCTCTATTTCTTCGTCGCCACGAGGTTCCAGACCCGGGCCGCGGTCCTGAGTATGTGCTATAGTCGGCGCCTGCGCTGGCGCGTTGCCCATGTCTTCCGTGACGTAGAGCGGTTGGTTTCGCGCTACCTGATCTCGATCACGCTCATCAATGCCGGGCTCGGAGCGACGGTTTCGCTTGCCCTTTGGGCAGTCGGCGTGCCATCGCCGATCTTGTGGGGCGCACTGGCCGGCCTCCTGAATTTCCTGATCTATCTCGGTCCGGCCATCATGGTGGCGATCCTGTTCGCGGTGGGCCTCGCCACGTTCGACACGTTTGGCGGGGCGCTGATCCCGCCACTTGTCTATCTGACCCTCAACATGATCGAAGGCCAGGCCGTCACCCCCGCCGTGATTGGCAAGTCGCTGACGCTCAACCCCTTCCTGGTTCTGGTGGCGCTGGCCTTCTGGATCTGGCTGTGGGGGCCTGTGGGTGGGTTCATCGCGATACCGGCAATGCTGATCATCTTCGCGCTGACCCGCAACCTGCTGCCAGGCGCGGACTGGACGACTTCGGTCAGATAAAGGGCCTCTTGAGGCCATCGACCGGCGCCCAGCCAGAAAGCGATTTCAGCCCATCCAGATTCAGCAACTCGCAGGCGCCACCGCGCCAGTGCAGCAGTTTCTTCTGCGACAGCTTGCGTACCGTCTTGTTGGTATGGACGAGAGACAGGCCAAGCGTGTCGGCAACATGCTGCTGGGTGATGGGAATGACCATCGGCGTGCCGTTGAACAGGCCGACATCGCTGGCGCGTTCGGCAATGAATGCCAGCAGATAGGACAGACGCTCCAGTGCGCTGCGTCGACCCACGCTGAGAAGATGTTCGTCGAGAGTCGACTCCTCGCGCGCCGCGATCCAGGTGACATCGTAGGCCAGCTCCGGGTGAGCCCTGAACAGCGACATGAGTTCATCCCGCTCGAACACGCACATCAGCATGGGCGACAATGCTTCGACCGTGTGCTGCATCTCGCCCGTTAGGGTGCCCTGCAAGCCGATCATGTCGCCCGGCATGACGAAGTTGACGATCTGCCGGCGGCCATCGGACAACAGCTTGTAGCGGAAACCCCACCCGGAAAGGATCGTGTAGAGATGCGGATTGCGGGTGCCTTCGGCCAGTACCGTGCCGCCTTTGTCGACGCTGAGTTCGCCCTTCTTGAATTGGGCAACGAAACTCAGTTCATCGTCCGAAAGTGCCCGAAAGACCGGCCGGGGATGCAACGGACATTTCTCGCAAGGGTGTTTTCGCGCCGAGCGTTGGGCAGTGTCGTTCATGCAGCAGGGCTCCGACAGAGCATATGGAACAAGAGCAGCCGTATCATAAAGCCGCGAAATCATTCGTGACAGCTGAAAACGCAAGGGGAGTTTGAATCGCAACAATGCCGTCGCGGTGTCTTTTTTTAATGACAAAATGGCGGCAACTGACCGATTGTTATCTCATTCTAGGGGAAATCATTTTCAGGAAGGTCATCCATTGTCCGCCAACCCGTTGCAAGGTCTGCGCGTCCTCGTTCTCGAGGACGAGTATCTGATTGCTCTGGACGTCGAGCAGATGTGCCGCGACCACGGCGCCGAGGACGTCGTCATTCTGCGCAGGCTGGACGAACTCGCTGACGACCCGCTGGCGGTTTCGGGGTTCCAACTGGCTATTGTCGACGTGAGGCTGGGGGGCGACACCACGCTGGAATTCGCCCGCCAACTTGCCGCAAACCGCATACCTTTCGTGTTCGCGACCGGCTATGCCGAAACGGAGCAGCTTTTCGAGGCGTTTCCTGGCGTGGCCGTTATCGGCAAACCATATTCGAGTGATGTGCTGATCGCCGCGCTTTGCGCGGCGATCAAGCGGTTCCACTCCTCAGACAGCGCTTGAGCCGAGAACCTGGGCGGCGATAGAATCTGGACCGTAATCCGCATCACCTGTAACGTCGAGCTTCTGCTGAAGTTGAGCGCGCGCGCGGCTGACGCGGCTCTTGATGGTGCCGACTGCGCAGCCGCAGATCGTGGCCGCTTCTTCGTAAGAGAAACCCGAAGCGCCAATCAGGATGATTGCCTCCCTCTGGTCTTCCGGCAGTTGCTCGAGAGCCTTTCGGAAATCGTCGAGGTCAAGTGAACCGTGCTGGGCGGGGTGAACCGCGACACGGCCGGTAATGGCACCGTCCGTATCCTGGACCTCGCGTCCGCGCTTGCGCATTTGCGAGTAGAATTCGTTGCGCAGGATGGTGAACAGCCAGGCCTTCAGATTGGTGCCGGGCTGAAACGATGACTGCTTGTCCCAAGCCTTGACCAAGGTCTCCTGGACGAGGTCGTCGGCGCGATCCGCGTTCTGCGACAAAGACACTGCGAAGGCGCGCAGGCTGGGGATAGCGCCCAGCAAGTCGCGCTTGAAGTCGCCCGCGGCGGTCATTGACCTTCCTTCCGGTCGGAATTCTTCTGTTCGCTTTCCTCGAGTTGACGCAATAGGTCCGTAAACCTGTCAGGAACCTCTTCCGTGACGAGGTCGTCGTAATATTGCTTGAGCTTGCGCCCAATTTCCGAGTGTGGCCCCAAAGTTGCTGCTGAGCCGTTTGCCTGCCGTTGTGGCGGGTTTTTGCTTTTTGACATGCTGATCCCTTGCCCCCAAAGCTCTCTTAGTTGTGCCGCCCGCTCTCGCGACCCCTTCCTCGGCCAGACCTGATACCCTGCCAAAAGCTGAGGCTGAACACAGTTTCAACCCCGCAAAATCGCACGATTCAGCCATTCAACGCGGGTCTACGCTTCGGGTTCCATATCGACGGAACTTTTTGCAGCGTGCTGCGTTTGATTGTAGCTGGAGACAGTTTCATTTCTATTCAGGCTGTTGAGGGAGACGCCATATCATGAGTTTGTCCGCAAGGATTGCGCCGCATCTGCCATTGCTGCGGCGGTTTTCACGCGCCGTATCGGGCTCCCAATCGAGCGGTGATGCGCTCGTGGCCGCCACGCTCGAGGCTATCATCGCCGATCCGAGCATCTTTCCGAGTGCCTCGTCGGATCGTATCGCCCTTTATCGCGTCTTCGCACAGCTGTTCACCTCGGTGGCGCTCCGGGTGCCGGACGAGCAGCCGCTGTCGGCCTGGGAAAGCCGGGTCGTGACCAATCTGTCGTCCCTCGCACCAAAGCCAAGGCAGGCTTTTCTGCTGGTGGCTGTGGAGGGTTTCAACGAGGCCGAGGCCGCCGAAGTTCTCGGCGTCTCCGAGGAGGAGTTCAGTTCGCTGCTTAACGAGGCCAGCGACGAGATTTCGCGTCAGGTGGCAACCGACATCATGGTGATCGAGGACGAGCCACTGATCGCGATGGATATCGAGCAGATGGTCGAAAGCCTTGGGCACCGCGTCGTGGGCACGGCGCGCACCCACAAGGAAGCGACGTCCCTGTTCAAGGCCACACAACCGAAGATGGTATTGGCCGACATCCAACTCGCCGACGGCAGTTCTGGTATCGATGCGGTGAACGAGATCCTGGCGATGGTGTCGGTGCCGGTCATCTTCATCACCGCTTTTCCGGAACGATTGTTGACGGGCGAGCGGCCGGAGCCGACTTTCCTGGTCACCAAACCTTTCAATCCGGATATGGTGAAGGCGCTCATCAGTCAGGCACTGTTCTTCGAGCGGCAAGCACACGCGGCAGCGTGAGAAGCGCCGTGAACCCGCTGCTTTCGTGGCGGGTTCACGTCCCTGGTTCGGAACGATAGTGGGCCGCGCGCGTTTTGCACTTCAGTTAAAAATGGAGACAGGACTATGCTTTACTGGACACTCGTCTTTTTGGTGGTGGCGCTTATTGCAGGCTCTCTCGGATTTACAGGCATTGCCGGTGCATCTGCAAGCATCGCGCAGATTATTTTCTTCATCTTTCTGGCGCTGCTCGTTATCTCTCTCGTCACGGGCTTCGCGCGCCGTTCACGGTAATGGAGCAACCGTGCCGTGGACAGCCTCGGCATAAGACTTGAAAATGGACGATCACCCGGCGGAACTGATCAACGATTATATCGTTCATCAACACGGATCGCCGGGTGCCGATTTCGCCGGCACAACCGTTAAAGCGGGAGCCGGAAATATCGATAACGCCAGTGACATTTCCGGATCGCGAGACCGCTCAGTGACGTCGGAGTTGGGTCGAAATCTTATCCGGGCCCTCTCCCATACCGGGATCACCGTTATCTATCAGGATCGCGATCTGCGCGTCGTCTGGGCGCAGAACGTGCCCACGGATTGGGCGGAGGGAGAAATCACCGGCATGTCGGACCGGGATTTTCTGCCCGCCGCCGAACTGGACCGCGTGATCTCCCTCAAACGTGAAGTGATCGCTGACGGCAGACCGCGGCGGCTGGAAATGCGGCAAAGCGTCGATGCCGGCAGCCGCTGGTACGACGTGTGGCTTGACGCCGACCGCGATGCTGAAGGCGAATGGGCGGGGGTGGTCATGACCCTCGTCGAAACCACCGAACACAAGCAGCGGGAACAGACCCTTCGCACGCTGCTGCGCGAGGTTAGCCACCGTTCCAAAAATTTGCTGGCTGTTATCCAGAGCATTGCCACACAAACCGGTCGCTATTCGGGCGCAATAGACGTTTTCCTCGAGCGTTTTCGTGGCAGGCTGCAGTCGCTGGCTTCCTCGCAAGACATCGTGACCTCCACTAACTGGAGCGGCGCGCGGCTTAGCAAGCTGATAGAGGAACAGGCAGGGCGCTACTGCGATGATCCAATATACAGCATACGGTTGGAGGGCGGCGATCCGTATCTCACGCCGAACGCCGCCCTTCACATTGGTCTGGCGCTGCATGAGTTGATCGTGAATTCCATGAGCCATGGTGCTCTTTCGAGGCCGAATGGCTATGTCGATCTCTCCGTTCGATTGTCGACGAACACGGCCGATGGTGCAAAAGCGTTCATTCTCCAGTGGCGGGAGAAAACACAACTGAGAGATTCCGCGATTGCAAAGCGCTTCGGCAGCGTGGCGCTGGAACGCGTCGTGCCGGCTTCGCTCGACGGTGAAGCGACACTGGAGATCGGCAACGACAGGGTCGAGTACCGTCTGCGTGTACCGCAAGCAAATTTCGACATGGACTGAAACTGTCGGGTGCCCCTGGAGGCGAGAGCCCAAGAAAAAAGCCGGCCCGCAGGCCGGCTTGAAGGTAGTGAAAGACGCTATCGGGGTGGGGGACTCATGCGTCTTTCCATTTCCATGACACGGGAACGCGTGGGGGGCGATTGGAGGGCTGCGTCCGCCGCGTCACAAGCTGATAACTTTTTGGGAGCAGACTGGTTCCATCCCAATGAATATTTTTTTGGGTGGGAAGCGTTCTTTCTGGTGGAACCCGAACCGTATCGGTCTCGTTGACCTGCCGATCATCGCTTCCAACGGGAGGGTCGACTTCATGACTTCGCAAATGATGCAGATCGAACGCGCTGCCCGCATGGCGATGGGAGGTCATCCTGGCGATCAGGAAGGCGATCCGCTTCCGCCGGCGCCCCATTACGGTCCTTTCGGCTATTTCCGGCTGGCGGTTTTGGTCTTTGCAGTGTTCGTCGGCGTTTTGCTGGCGCTGCAGTGGCTCTGACAGACTGTCAGCGATCGCTCGGATCGAGCGGTACTCGAATGCTCATTTCGCCGTAATTCGGTTCGACCAATGTGGCCAGTGCGAACATTGCGCCATACGCAATTCCGGCAAGTATCGCCAGAACCGTCAAAAACCGAAACAATGTGGGCATGCCGCTCGATTGCCCCTGTTACTAGGACTTATTCCTCAAGCGCTTATCCTACGTGCGCACCACGAATTCAAGGTCATGTCCGGGCGTGACTGCATCCGGCCAGCTTGACGCGTCCTTGCTTTTGTGTCGAAAGGCTGCGGGCGGGAAGGCCGGAGCCATGATCGAGCCCCAGAACAAGAAATCGGCATCGCCGAAAGACCTGGTCGATGCCTTGGGCACGCGCAACCTGGTTTTCGTTGGCCTGATGGGCGCCGGCAAGACCTCGATCGGCCGCAAGGTGGCGGCCCGGCTCGGCATGCCGTTTGCCGACAGCGACAAGGAGATCGAGGAAGCTTCACGCATGACGATCCCGGAACTGTTCGAGCGGTATGGCGAGACCGAGTTCCGAGCACTGGAAGAAAGGGTCCTCCATCGCCTGCTGAGCGAGGGTCGCCGGGTGATCTCGACCGGAGGCGGAGCCTTCATGAACCCGACAATCCGCAACGAGATTGCCCAGACCGGGGTCTCTGTCTGGCTCAAGGCGGATTTCGAGACGCTTATGGATCGGGTCGCCAGAAACAAGAATCGGCCGCTGCTGCGCGATCCCGATCCGGCTGGCGTGATGCGCCGTCTGATGGAGGTTCGCTATCCCGTCTATGCCCAGGCCGACTTAACAGTGAAGACGCGCGACGCCCATCGCGACGTGATCGCCGGCGAAGTGCTGGACGCCCTGGCGGCCTATCTGGATGGTGTGCAAGCCATCGCAACGGAAGCGCACAGCAAATGACACAGACGGACATACGCAAGGTCGCGGTGGCGATTGCCGATCGCGGTTACGATATTCTGATCGGCGGTGGTCTCATCGCCGGCGCGGGCCGCGAAATCGCAGCGCGACTGCCCGGCATCAGGGCTGCCATCGTCACCGACGAGAACGTCGCCGGTCGTCACTTGGCGGCTCTCAAGGAAGGGCTGGAAGCGGCCGGAATTGCCGGGCAGGTGCTCACGGTGATGCCAGGCGAGGCGACGAAGCGCTTCGAGGTTCTGGAAAAGGTCGTCGACGGGATCCTGGAGGCACGACTGGAGCGGGGAGACGCTGTCATCGCGCTGGGTGGCGGCGTGGTCGGGGACCTGGCGGGTTTTGCCTCCGGTATCGTGCGCCGCGGCATGCATCTGGTACAGGTGCCTACATCTCTCCTGGCGCAGGTGGATTCATCCGTCGGCGGCAAGACCGGGATCAACACGCCGCGCGGCAAGAACCTGGTGGGCGTCTTCAAGCAGCCGGCGCTGGTCCTTGCCGATATCGATGCACTGGACACGCTGCCGCCGCGCGAATTCGCCGCCGGCTATGCCGAAATCGTCAAATACGGGCTGATCGACAAGCCCGACTTCTTCGCCTGGCTGGAAGACAACCGGGCCGCGGTGTTTTCGGGTGGTTCGGCGCGCAGCGAGGCGATTGCGGTGTCGTGCCGTGCCAAGGCGGAAATCGTCGCGCGCGACGAGATGGAGAACGGTGATCGCGCGCTGCTCAATCTCGGCCACACATTCGGCCATGCGCTCGAGGCAGCGACGCGCTTCGACGGAACCAGGCTGGTGCACGGCGAGGGCGTGGCGATCGGCCTGGCTCTGGCGCATCGATTTTCAGCCCGGCTGGGCCTGGCGCCGCAGCAAGACGCGGAGCGCGTCGAAGCGCATCTGGCCGCTGCCGGCCTGCCCTGCCGGCTTTCGGACGTGCCAGGCGGCTTGCCTAGCGCCGAGGTGCTGATGGACTACATTGCTCAGGACAAGAAGGTATCGCGCGGTACACTGACCTTCATCCTGACACGCGGCATCGGCCGCGCCTTCATCGCCCGCGATGTGGCGCCGGTCGACGTGCTGGGCTTTCTACGGGAGAACCTCGAGCCATGATCGGCGACATCTGGATCATTCTTCTCATCATTGGCCTGCTCATCATGCTATCCTTCCTCTTCTCGGGGACGGAGACGAGCGTGACCGCCGTGTCGCGGGCGCGGCTGCATACGCTGGAGGCCAATGGCGACAAGAGGGCTGGCATTGTGGGCAGGCTCGTGCAGCGGCGCGACAGGCTGGTCGGTGCTCTCCTGATCGGCAACAATATGGTCAACATCCTAGCCTCGGCGCTGGCAACGACCGCGATGCTGCAGCTTTTCGGCGAGGCAGGCGTGATCTACGCCACTGTCGCCATGACGGTGCTGCTGGTGATCTTCGCGGAAATCCTGCCGAAGTCCTGGGCGCTGTCGAGACCGGAGCAATTTGCCCTGGCCGTTTCGCGGTTCACCCAGCTGATCGTGTTTCTTTTCGGCCACCTTTCTTCGCTCGCCAACCTCGTCGTTCGCGGCCTGCTGTCGCTGTTCGGCATCAACCTGTCACGCGACGCGCCGATGCTGTCGGCACACGAGGAACTGCGCGGTACGGTGGAGGTGCTTCATCGCGAGGGCGGCGTGGTCAAGCAGGACCGCGACCGGGTCGGTGGGCTGCTGGACCTGCATGAGCTGGAAGTCTCCGATATCATGATCCACCGGACGAACATGCGCACGATCTGTGGCGACGATTCGCCGGAGGAGATCGTTCGTGAGGTTCTGCAGAGCCCGCATACGCGAATGCCGGTTTGGCGAGGAACGAGCGACAACATCGTCGGTGTCGTGCACGCCAAGGATCTGCTGCGTGCGCTGCATGAGGTGGACAACGATTTCAAGCGCATCGACATCGTGAAGGTGGCACGCAAACCGTGGTTCGTCCCCGACACCACCACGCTTCAGGACCAGCTCAATGCCTTCCTGCGGCGCAAGGCCCATTTCGCGATCGTGGTCGACGAATATGGCGAGGTCGAAGGCATGGTCACGCTTGAGGATATCATCGAGGAGATTGTCGGCGACATCTCCGACGAGCACGACATCGAGATGCAGGGCGTCAAGCAGGAGGCGGACGGTTCTGTGGTGGTCGACGGCTCGGTGCCCATCCGCGACCTGAACCGGGCGCTGGACTGGCAATTGCCCGACGAGGAAGCCACGACGATCGCGGGCCTAGTCATCCACGAGACGCAGACCATTCCGGAAGAGAAGCAGGCCTTCACCTTCCATGGAATGCGCTTCGTCGTGCTCAAGCGCGATCGGAACCGGATCACCAGCCTGCGGATCAAGCCGGTCGAGGCGGTTCAGACCAAGAAATAGGGCGCGCTACCAGCGGGTTTTTTCGCCGGGGGCTGCCGGCTCGATGGCCAGCGCGTGGACATTGGCCGCGAGTTCATCGGCCAGCAATTCGTTCACCGTGCGATGGCGCTCGACCCGGCCCATGCCAGCAAAACGGTCCGAGACGACGCGAACACGGAAATGGGTCTCGCCGGAACCGTCGAACTTGGCGTGATGGTCGGAATCGTGATGCGTGTGGCCGGCGTGAAGATGACTTTCGTCGAGAACCTCGAAGCGTTCGGGCGCCAGCGCCGCCTTCAGCTTTTCCTCGATCCGCAGCTTGGTGGACAATCGGGCCTCCATCGACCATATCAGGGGTCGTCTTCTCGTGGCGAAGCACTGGCCTATTTCCAGACCCGGCCAAAAGTCAATTCTTGTTTCGCGCCGCGAACACCCCATAATCCCACTGATTTGCAAGGCTACGGGCCCGATGGCTGCCTATTCGAAATATTTCGAGAAGATCAAGGTGAAGCGCGACCGGCAGGCCGAGGCCGAAACCAGCGCGCCTCGTTGCCAGTGGGACGGATGCACGCAAGCCAGCACGCACCGCGCGCCGGTCGGGCGCATGCGGGAGGGAGAGTATTTCCGTTTCTGCCTCGACCATGTGCGCCAGTACAACAAGGGCTTCAACTATTTCTCCGGCATCGCCGATTCGGAGATCGCCAGGTTCCAGAAAGAAGCGCTTACCGGCCATCGCCCGACCTGGCGCATGGGGTCCAATGGCGGCAGCGTCTATTCCTCCGATTACGCCCGGCAGCGCTCCGGCACGGCGGGCTATTACAACCGGTTGCGCGATCCGTTCGGGCTGTTTGGCAGTGCGGCACGCGAGGCCCGCGATAATCTGCCGCGGCAGCGGAAGCTGCGTTCGCTGGAGGTCAAGGCGATGGAAACTCTGGGCCTGGCAGAGACCGCCACTAGCGCAGAGATCAAGGCGCGCTATAAGGAACTGGTGAAACGCCACCATCCAGATGCGAATGGGGGCAACCGGGAGTCGGAAGACCGGTTCCGTGACGTGATCCAGGCCTATCGGCTGCTCAAGCAAGCGGGTTTGTGTTGAACCGGCGATCTGCTAAAGACAGCCCCCGAAACCCCCAAACTTTGACCTGCGGCAGCGGCGGCTTCCGCACGGAGGCATGATGA
>Ga0213835_100282_pt1 | contig 56515 bp, 51 predicted proteins | sample SWPATP01_FD_160576 | JGI IMG/M metagenome (GOLD analysis project Ga0213835, IMG submission 160576) | Coastal seawater microbial communities from Marineland, Florida, United States - SWPA TP0 #1 | ecosystem: Environmental > Aquatic > Marine > Coastal | place: USA: Florida | collected 2016-08-05
TTCCAATTGCCACCGGCCGACTCCTCAGATATTTTATTCGGAAAATAAAAACAATGTAGGGGAATGCGAGGCGCGATAGAGTGACCGTCGAATACCTTGCCTTGGGCCGGTCAGGCCCTCCTGCAAGACTGGGCCTGCCGCGTCTGAACACGCACGGCCTCCCGCGAAGATTCAGGGCGGGGCCGATGCGCGTGGCGGTCATGGTCCCGAGAAGCGGATCGGCAGGCATCTGGGGTCCGTCCTGCATTTCCTGTGCGCAACTCGCCATCGCGGAAATCAACCAGGGATCGGGAATCGCCGGTCGTGAGGTCGAGCCGATCTATCTCGACGCCGACGATTCGGCGATCGACCATACGCTCGAGATACTGAAGCTTCTGCTTGAGGATGGCGGCGTGGCGGCCATCGTGGGCATGCATGTCAGCTCCGTGCGCCAGAAGCTCAACACGGTGCTGCGCGGCCGCATTCCCTATGTCTACACACCGCTCTACGAAGGCGGCGAGCAGGCCCCCGGCTGCTATGCCATCGGTGAGACGCCGGCCGAGCAGCTGGCCCCGGCGATAGCGCGACTGAGCGAGATGTTCGGCGCCCGGCGCTGGGCTTTGGTCGGCAACGATTATGTCTGGCCCCGCGTGTCCCATTCCCTTGCCCGGCAATATATCGCGCTCAATGGCGGCCAGATCGTCTTCGAGGAATATGTGCCTTTCGGCACCGAGGAGCCGTACGAGCTCGTCGAACGGATGGCTGACAACCGGCCGGACGCCATTCTTCTGTCGCTCGTCGGGCAGGACGCGGTCGAGTTCAACCGGGTCTTCGGATCGATGGACCTGGATCGTTCGATGATAAGGCTTTCAACGGCTATCGAGGAGAACGTGCTGCTTGCCACCGGTGAGAGCGGCACCAAGCGGCTGTTCGGTGCTTCATCCTATTTCGCCGCCCTGCGAACGGCGGCCAACATGTCCTTCGTCGAACGGTATCACGCGCTGCATGGCGGGCGCGGCCCGGTGTTGAACGCACTTGGGCAGTCCATCTACGAAGGCATGCATTTTCTGGCCGCTCTGTCCGAACCGACCCGCGACAGCCTGGCGCCGCTCAGCTATCGCAGCGCGCGCGGCGGCCTCTTCCTGAGCAATCAGCAAAAGCAACTGCCCATCTACCTGGCCCGTGCGGAAGGCCACCAATTCAGCGTCCTCGAACGCCTGGCCTGAGGCCCCATGCCCTTGTCGCATGTTTGCAGCCCGGCCGGATCGATCGTTCGGCGGGTTGGCCTGCGCTCGGAAATTTATTGAAACGGAAAACAAATTACTTGAATTGGAAATCAAAGCCGGTCTAGCATCCGCTTCGGATCAGGCCTTCGCGCTTCCCTTTGCGAGCCTGGGCGAAGACGAGACGGAGGTATGACGTGGCGCTGTTTCTGGTGCTTTTGGCGGCGATAGTGGCGATCGTCCTGGGCGTGCTCTTCCTCAATCGGTTCTATGTCAAATCCACCCGCGAGACGGCGCTCGTGCGCACGGGGCTGGGTGGCCGCCGTATCCTCATGGATGGCGGCGCGCTGGCACTGCCCATCCTGCACAGGGTCGAACGCGTCAACATGCGCACGATCCGGCTCAAGGTTGAATGCACGGGCGAACGCTCGCTTATTTCCGAGGATCGTCTGCGCGTCGACGTGGCGATGGAATTCCACGTTCGTGTGGAGCCCGGCGAGGAGGGTATCGCCACGGCCGCGCAGGCGCTGGGTGCGAGCACGTTCCGCGACGAGGACATGCAGGGTCTCATCGAGGGCAAGCTGATGGACGCCATGCAGTCGGCCATCGCGACCCGCACCATGGACACGCTTCATGAAAACCGTGAGGCCTTCGTCAGCGCGGTGGCCGAGCGGCTGACATCCAACCTGGCGCGCTCCGGCCTGATGCTCGATTCGGCGTCGCTGACCAAGCTCGACCAGACCCCGTTTCGCGCTCTCGATGAAGACAACGCCTTCAATGCCGTGGGCATGCGTCGCCTGGCCGAGACGATCAGCGCGAACCGGCGCGCTCGCGTGCAGATAGAGACCGAGACGGACATCGAGATCCGACGTCGACAGCTGGAGCAGTCGAAGCAGCGGCTGGCGATGGAGCGCGAGCAGGAGGAGGCGGAATACGCCAAGCGCCTCGATCTCGAAAAACGCCGCATCGATACCGATACCGAGATCGAAAAGGCGCGCACGGAAGCCGAGAAGATTGCCGAAGCCGCCCGCATCCAGCGCGCGGGCGAGATCAAGCGGGCGGAGATCGAGCGCGACCTCGTGCTGCGCCAGCGCGAGATCGAGGCCCTGTTGGCGGTGGAGACCGCAAAGATCGACAATTCGATCCGCCTGGCCGCCAAGCGCGGCGAGGAGCAGGTCGCGGAAGCCGAGCTGGAAATCGGCAGGTCGGGGCTGGTCAAGGCGCAGGAGTCGGTACAGACGGCCAGGGACATGGCGGCCGCCGAGCGGGCACGGCAACTGGCGCTGCTCAAGGTGGCCGAGGAGAGCGAGGTCGAGGAACACAAGATCCGCGCTCAGGTCGACACGATCATTTCGCTGGCCAAGGCCGAAGGTGATGCCAGCCAGCTGCGCGCCGAGGCCGAACGCCACCGCCTGATCGCCGAATCCGAGGGCAAGGCAGCCCTGATCGAGGCCGAGAACGGCCAGAGCGAGGCGATCCTGCGCCTGCGGCTGGAGATGCACAAGCTCGACCGCCTGCCGGAGATCACCGCCCAGATGATGAAACCGGTCGAGAAGATCGATTCGATCCGCATCAACCAGCTGTCGGGCCTGGGTTTTGGTGGCGGGAATGCGGGCTCCGGCGAACAGGCCGGCGGATTCCAGTCGGCGCTCGATTCGATCATGGGCATGGCGGTGGGCTTTCCCGCTCTCAAGAAGTTCGGCGAGGAGCTTGGCGTCGAGATGGACGCCAATCTCGGCGCCCGCGCGCTCGATGCGATCAATCGGACACCGCCCAAGAAGAAGGACTGACGTCCCGGGCACTCAGGCGCGCCTCGGCGCGGCAACATGAAGGGGAACCAAGATGGCGATCAACAGACGTACCATGCTCAAGGGAGCCGCGGCCGTTTCGGCGCTGGCCGCGCCGCCCTTCATCCGCAATGCCTTTGCCGAAACCCCGATCAAGATGGGAACGGTGTTCGACATCACCGGCATCTTCGATGCCTATGGCAGGCCTATCGACATGGCCGTGCGGCTGGCGGTCAAGCAGATCAACGATGCGGGCGGCCTGCTCGGTCGGCCTGTAGAGCACATCAGCTACGACACCCAGTCCGACATGGCGCTCTACACCCAGTACGCCCAGCAGCTGACGCGCCAGGACAATGTCGACGTCGTCCATGGCGGCATCCTGTCGGCCTCGCGCGAGGCGATCCGGCAGACGCTGCGGCGCGCCAACACGCTCTATTTCTATAACATCCAGTACGAAGGCGGCGTCTGCGACCGCAACTGCTTCGTCACCGGCGTCACGCCGGCGCAGACGACCGAGGTGCAGATCCCGCACACGATGGAGAAGTGGGGCAAGACCGTCTACATCCTCGCCGCCGACTATAATTACGGACAGCTGATGGCACGCTGGATCCAGAAATATGTCGGCGACAATGGCGGCGAGACGCTGGCCGTCGAGTTCTTCCCGCTCGATGTCTCCGATTTCGGCTCCACCATCACCAACATCCAGGCGGCCGGACCCGACATGGTCTATTCGGCGCTGGTCGGCGGTCCTCACATGTCGTTCTACCGCCAGTGGGCGGCGGCCGGCATGAAGGACCGCATCCCGATCGCCTCCACCACGCTCGGCGTCGGTTCCGAGCATCTGGTGCTGACGCCGGAGGAAGGCAACGGCATCGTCGTTTGCTACAACTACTCGCCAGAACTCGACACGCCGGCGAACAACCAGTTCAAGGCGGCCTGGGCCGAGATGCACGGCGCCAACACCGTGCCGCAGATCCACGAGCTGGCGGTGTCCAACTACCAGGGCGTCATGCTGTGGGCGGAAGCGGTCAAGGCCGCCGGCACGCCCGACCGCGATGCCGTCATCGATGCGCTGGAAGGCGGTCTGGAACTCGAGGGCCCGGCCGGCAAGGTCTCCATCGACCCGCAGACCCATCACGCCACGCTCGACGTCCACATCATGGAGATGCGGGAGCAGCGGCTGGATGTGCTCGAAAGCTTCGCCTCCCGCGAGCCGATCGACACCCAGCTCGTCTGCGACCTGATCGCCAATCCGGACGACAACATGCACTACGAGATCGACATCTGATCCTCGATCGCGCGGCGGCCGCCAGCCGGTCGCCGCGCCCATCATTCCCTCTCGCGCAATTCCAGGAAAACGAGCCCGGCACATGGATCTCGCGGCAGTCTTCACCATCGAGATCCTCTATTCGATCGCGGTGCTCGTCCTCATCAGCGCGGGTCTGGCGGTCGTCTTCGGCATGATGCGGGTCATCAATCTCGCCCATGGCGAGTTCATGATGATGGGCGGCTATGCCACCATCGTTGCCGTCCAGGCCGGCATCAACATCTTCGTCGCCATGCTGGTGGTCGCGCCGCTTGTGGTCGGGATCATCGGGCTGATCGTCGAGCGGCTGGTGATCCGGCATCTCTATGGCAGGCTGGTCGACACGCTTCTGGCCACGTGGGGGCTCAGCCTGGCCTTCATCGGTCTGGCCGTCATGATCTTCGGCAACACCACCACCGGCGTGTCGACGCCGATTGCCGGCTTCACGCTCGGCCGGTTCCAGGTCAGCGGCTACAACTTCTTCATCATCGTCGTGGCCACGCTGCTTCTGGTCGGCGGCTACATCGTGCTGCGGGCCACCCGCGTCGGGCTGGTCGCGCGCGGCACCATGCAGAGCGCGGACATGGCATCGGCGCTCGGCTACAGCCCGGACCGCGTCTACATGTCGACCTTCTTCGTCGGTTCGGCGCTCGCCGGGCTTGCCGGCGGGGTCATGGCGCCGCTCGTCGGGCTGATGCCGACATGGGGCACCGCCTATATCGCCAAGGCCTTCATCACCGTGATCTCGGGCGGGGCCTCGATCGTCTTCGGCCTGTTTTCCAGCGCCACCGTGCTGGGCGTCGTTTCGCAGACCTTCACCTTCCTGTCGGGGCCGGTCATCGGCGAGGTGGCGCTTCTCGTCACCGCCATCGTCCTGCTGCGGCTCCTGCCGCAAGGCATTACCGGCTACTTCTTCCGGGGGCGCCTGTGATGAACCATGTCGATGCTCGCCAGGTGGCCTGGGTCGTGGCTGCCGGCATCGTGGTGATGCTGGCCGCGCCGCTGATGCTCAACTACTACACGCTGACGCTGCTCATCATCTATGGCCTGCTGGCGCTCAGCCTCGGCCTGGTCTGGGGTTTCGGCGGCATATTGTGCTTCGGCCAGGCCGCCTTCTACGGGCTCGGCGCCTATGTCTACGCGGTGGCGGCCATCAATATCGGCGAGAGCACGGTGCCGATGATCCTGGCGATCCTCCTGCCCGGCGCCTTTGCCGCCGCCCTGGGCGCGATGATGTTCTACGGCCGCCTTTCGGACGTCTATCTCGGCGTCATCACGCTGGTCGTGACCCTGATCCTGTTCCGCTTCATGAACTCGACCGCCGGTCCGGAATACACGATCGGCCGCGCTCGGCTCGGCGGGTTCAACGGCATTCCCGGATTCCAGACCCTCAACGTGCCGGGCAACCCCAATGCCTATATCTACGACGCCAGCCTCTATTATCTCTGCTTCGTCATCCTGCTCGTCATCTACGTGCTGGTGCGCCTGCTGCTGGCCAGCCCCTTCGGCCGCGTGGCGGTGGCGATCCGCGAGAACGAGCAGCGCGTCGAGCTGATGGGCTACGATGCGCGCCTGCGAAAAACGGTCCTGTTCGGGATCGGCGGCGGCATTGCCGGGCTCGCGGGTGCGCTCTACGCCTCCTGGGCCGAAATCGTTACGCCGGGCCTGTTTTCGCTCGGCCAGTCGGCAGAGATCATCATCTGGTGCATCGTCGGCGGCCTCGGCACGCTGGTCGGCCCTGTCCTCGGCGCCGCCTTCCTCGGCTACCTCAAATTCGCGCTCGGCCAGCAGCACATGGTCGACAACATGCTGGTCATGGGTGTGATCCTGGTTCTCGTCGTCCTGCTCCTGCCGCGCGGCGTGGTCCCGTCGCTGATGAGCGCCTTCGCGCGCGTCCGCACCCGCTCACGCGCCGCGCCCAGGAGAAACCGTCCGCCCCGCCGGGAGAACACCGATGGCTGAGACCGTTCTCGAGACCCGCGGCCTCTCAATGCGCTTCGGTGGCGTTACCGCGGTCGACAATGTCAACTTCAAGCTGGCGCGCCGCGAACTGCGCTGCCTGATCGGTCCCAACGGCGCCGGCAAGACGACGTTCTTCAAGTGTCTCACCGGCATGCTGCGTCCCAGTGACGGCGAGGTGTTCATCGACGGCGAGGAGACGACGGGCTGGGATTCGCAGTTCATCGCCCGGCTCGGTGTCGGCATCAAGACGCAGGTGCCGAGCGTTATGGACGGTCTCAGCGTGCGCGAGAACATCTGGCTTGCAGCCTATCGCGTCGCCGGCCGGCGGGAGGCTGACAGGCTTGCCGCCGAGGCGATCGAGAGACTGGGTCTCGGCGACATCGCCCGCGCCACCGTCGGTCAGCTGGCGCATGGCGAACGCCAGCGGGTGGAACTCGGCATCGTGCTGGCCTCGCGTCCCTGGCTGGTGCTTCTCGACGAACCCGCTGCCGGCATGACCGGCGAGGAGGTCGAGCGCATGGCCGACATCATCCGCGAGATCAACCGCGATGCCGCGCTCATCGTCGTCGAGCACGACATGCAGTTCATCCGTTCCATTGCTGCCCGCGTCACCGTCTTCGTGCAGGGCAAGATATTGATGGAGGACGATGTCGAGGCGGTGATGGCCGATCCGCGGGTCCGTGACGTGTATCTGGGGAAGAAGGTCTAGGTGATGAGCGGTTCGGATCCTGCGCTCGAGGTCAAGGGCCTGAATGCCGGCTATGGCCGCATTCCCATCCTGCACGGGGTGAGCCTGGAGGTGTCGGCCGATGAGATTGTCGGCATCCTCGGCCACAACGGCATGGGCAAGTCGACGCTGCTCAAGGCAATCATGGGCTTCCTGCCGGCCAATGCGGGCACGATCCGGCTTGCCGGCCAGGATGTGACGCGGCTCAAGGTCCACGAGCGGGCGCGTCTCGGCATGGGCTATGTGCCGCAGGGCAGGGGCATCTTTCCTAGGCTTTCGGTCGAGGAAAATCTGCGCATCGCGTTCCAGGAGACGGGCGGAGCCGACGAGGCCGGCACGCTCGACCGCGTGCTCCAGGATTTCCCCCGCGTCGAACGTCTGCTCCAGCGCGAAGGCGGTGCCTTGTCGGGTGGCGAACAGCAGTTGCTGGCGCTGGCTCGTTGCCTGATGGCCGATCCGTGGCTGTTGCTGCTCGATGAGCCGACCGAGGGAATCCAGCCGTCGATCGTGGACGAGATCGCCGAGACGCTGCAGCGGCTGCGCCGCTCCCGCGGGCTCACCATCGTCCTTGTAGAGCAGAATTTCGACTTCATCGCCTCGCTTTCCGACCGTGTGCTGGTGCTGGAGCGCGGCCGTGTATCGGGAGAGCTTTCGGCCGCCGATCTGGTGCAGCCTGGCAAGGTCGAGGAATTTCTGGGCTTCGGGCGCCTGCGCCGTTCGCAGGCCGGGCCCGCGACGGCCCCGCACAGACCCGCCGCGATCACGACGACACCTCTTTCCGCCGCGCCGCCGGCGCGCATCCATGCCACTGCCGCCTCGGCCGAGCCGCCCGCCAGGGCTGCCATCAGGGAGATCTACATGAGTGTGACGCGTCCCAGTCTCGACCAGATGCGCAAGCTGGTCGGTGGTCTCGGCATGTCGATGAGCGACCGGGAAATCCTCGACTATATGAGCCTGATGGAAGACAGCTTTCAGGCCTATGACCTGATCGACCAGCTTCCCGACAACCTGCCCCAGGTCAAATATCCGCGAACGCCCGGCTATCGACCCGCGCCAGCCGAAAACCCGCTCAACGCCTGGTATGTGAAATCCGAGGTGAGGGGGGTCCCGACCGGTCCGCTGGCTGGCCGCACCATCGTTCTGAAGGACAATGTCTGCCTTGCCGGCGTGCCGATGATGAATGGTGCCTCGACGCTGGAGGGCTATACGCCGGACGTCGATGCCACCGTCGTAACCCGCATCCTCGATGCCGGCGGCATCATCGTTGGCAAGGCGCATTGCGAGTATTTCTGCCTGTCGGGCGGCAGCCATACCAACGCGACCGGGCCGGTCCATAACCCCTTCAAGATGGGCTACATGGCGGGCGGTTCGTCATCGGGATCGGCAGCGCTGGTGGGGGCTGGCGAAGTCGACATGGCGATCGGCGGCGACCAGGGCGGCTCGATCCGCATGCCGGCCTCCTTCTGCGGCGCCTACGGCATGAAGCCGACCCACGGTCTGGTGCCCTATACGGGCATCATGCCGATCGAGCCGACCATCGACCACGCCGGGCCGATCACCCAGAACGTTGCCGATAATGCATTGCTGCTGGAGGTCATTGCCGGTGATGACGGGCTCGACCCCCGCCAATACGCGCCGCGCGTCGACCGCTACACCCAGGCGCTCGGCCGCGGTGTGTCCGGCATGCGCATCGGTGTGGTGCGGGAAGGCTTCGGCCTCGCCAATTCCGAGCCGGATGTCGACGAGAAGGTAAGGCGCGGCGCCGACCGCCTGCGCGAACTGGGCGCCTTTGTGGAGGAAGTGTCCGTTCCCATGCATCTGCAGGGCGGGGCCATCTGGACGCCGATCGCGCTGGAGGGCCTGACCGACATCATGATGCACGGCAACGGATTCGGCACGGGTTGGCGCGGTCTCTACGTCACCAGCCTGCTCGACTATCATGCCAACTGGCGCTCGCGCGCCGACGAGTTGTCGAAGAGCCTGAAAGTATCGATGTTCGTCGGCGAATACATGCAGCGCCATTATCGGGGGCACTACTATGCCAAGGCGCAGAATCTGAGCCGACGCCTCCGGGCTGCCTATGACGAGGCGCTGGCGCGATACGATCTGCTGCTGATGCCCACCATGCCGCTCAAGTCGCAGCAGATCCCGCCGCCGGACGCGCCGCTGTCGCTCTACATCCAGCGGGCCTTCGAGATGATCGGCAACACGGCGCCCTTCGATGCCACCGGCCATCCGGCCATGAGTATCCCTTGCGGGCTTTCCGAGGGGCTTCCCATCGGTATGATGCTGATCGGCAAGCATTACGACGAAAGCACGATCTATCGTGCCGCGGCCGCCTTCGAACGCGCGGGCGATTGGCGGACGATGTAGCCCGGGAGGAATTCATGGACCGGCTGTCTCAACCGCTGGGGGGTGCGCTCTCGCAAAGTCTCCTCGGTGGTCGCGAAGAAACTGGCGCCCCAGCGTCGCTGGCGCCGCGCGACGGCAGGTCCTATGTCAGCGGGGACCGCTCCAGGCCGCTGCGCCATGCCACGATTCCTGCGGTGTTCGCGCAGACCGTTCGCGATCGCGGCGCCCATATGGCCGCGGTCTTCGTCGAGGCACAACGCAGTTACAGCTGGTACGATCTCGCCCGCGAGGTCGATGCGCTGGCGGCCGGCTTTCTCGCCCTCGGGCTCAAGAAGGGTGACCGCGTCGGCATCTGGTCGCCCAACCGGCCCGAATGGCTGGTCACCCAGTTCGCCACCGCGCGCGTCGGTCTGGTGCTGGTCACGATCAACCCGGCCTATCGCCTGTCCGAGGTGGAATACGCGCTCAACAAGGTCGATTGCCGCGCCCTGGTCACGGCGTCCCGCTTCAAGTCGAGCGACTATTTCGGCATGATCCGGGAACTGGCGCCCGAGCTGGACGAGGCGACGCCCGGCGCGCTCGACAGCGCGCGCCTACCCAGGTTGCGCGCGGTGATCGGCATGGGCAGCGAGGTTCCCGCCGGCATGCTCGCTTTCGACCGGGTGATGCGGCTTGCCGGCCCTGCCCATCTGGGGCGCCTTGATGCCTTGTCGGCCGAACTCGACCCCGACGAGGCCATCAACATCCAGTTCACCAGCGGCACAACGGGCGCGCCGAAGGGCGCCACGCTGACCCACTACAACATCCTCAACAATGCCGAATTCGTCACCGCCACGATTGCCCTTGCCGCGACCGACAGGCTCTGCATCCCGGTCCCGCTCTATCACTGCTTCGGCATGGTGATGGGTACGCTCGGTTGCGTCACCAAGGGTGCCACCATGGTCTTCCCCGGCGAGGGCTTCGATCCCGCGACCTCGCTGCAGGCCATCGCCGGGCAGCGCTGCACCGCCTTCTACGGCGTGCCGACCATGTATGTGGCGATGCTCGATCATCCGGATTTCGCAGGCACCGATGTCACCAGCCTGCGCACCGGTATCATGGCGGGTGCGCCTTGCCCCATCGAGGTGATGAAGCGCGTGGTCACGCAGCTTCACATGCCCGAGGTAACGATCGCCTACGGCATGACGGAGACCAGCCCCGTGTCCTTCCAGAGCCATGTCGACGATCCGCTGGAGCGGCGGGTGGCGACGGTCGGGCGCGTGCATCCCCATGTCGAGGTCAAGATCGTCGACGAGGAGGGCCGGATCGTGCCGGTCGGCTCGCCGGGACAGCTCTGCACCCGCGGCTATTCGGTCATGAAGGGCTATTGGGACGAGCCGGAGCGCACCGCGGAGGCGGTCGACGACGCGGGCTGGATGCATACTGGTGATCTCGCCACCATCGATGCGGATGGCTACTGCAATATCGTGGGGCGGGTGAAGGACATGGTCATCCGCGGCGGCGAGAACGTCTATCCGCGCGAGATCGAGGAGTTTCTCTACCGCCACCCCAAGGTGCGCGAGGTCCAGGTGTTCGGCGTGCCCGATCCCCGCTATGGCGAGGAGATCGCCGCCTGGATCGTGCTGCATCCCGGCCAGGAGGCAAGCGAAGACGAGATCCGTGAGTTCTGCCGTGGCCAGATCGCCCATTACAAGGTGCCGCGCTATGTCAGCTTCCGCGCCGAGCTGCCGATGACGGTGACCGGCAAGCCGCAGAAATTCATCATGCGCGACACCATGGCCCGCGAACTGGGGCTGGCGTCCGCTCCCACCGCTTGAGCACGTCAATCAGGGGCCGTTGGCTGCTTTACTGATACCGAGCGTAGTCTGGCATGTGGCCAACGGGAACCCAAGGTCAAGGGCCGGATTCCAAATCAAGTGCCATCGCACACGTGATCACCTGCATTGGATTTGCATGTCCACCTCTGCGATGACTGTCTTTCACTGCACGGTCGGCTGCGTACAAAGACGATCCGCGTACGCAATCATCTGACGAAGGGGATGCTTCGCGACTGATCTGGAGCGCAGAAGCTGTGCTCAGAACCAGGCGAGTGGGTCGGGCCCGAGCAGCCAGCGGTGTCCGCCGAGCAGCAACCAGAGATAGATCAGGATCGCCGCTGCGACTGGCCATGTTCCGACCGCTCGACGAATGCCACCCTTGGCCGGCACAGGAGCAAAGGGGACGAGCGGTGCGGTGGCCGCCAGCACGGCCCAACGATCCTCCCCCAACCTTCGGCGCGCGCGTCTGTCGAGAACGAACATGCCGGATAATGCCAGCACCGCCATGCCGCCGAACAGGATCAGTGCTACGATATGCCCGGTTGGGGGAATGTGGGCGATCGCCCACAGAAGGAAGCCCCATAGGACCGGATGCCGGGTGACCGATGCTATCGGCCCTGGCTCGGTCGTCGCGTCAGCTGAACGTATTGACACCGACAGAGGATTTCCCTCCGCCAGCCCGGCAATCACCAGCCAGACAGCGATCGGCATGATCACGATCGGGACGACGGCTTGCCATTGCGCCGGGGCCCAGAGCGGGAAGTAGGGAGCGCGCATTGCGGCCGAGACCAGCCAGACGCTCAGCGCCAGCGACAGCACTGAATAGAGAAGCAGGTAGGCGGGACGACCGAGAAGGCCGACAAGCCGCGCCTTCACCGGCGGAGCCGGCGGGATGGCGTGGGCCAAAAGGAAGGCGCACAGCGCCAGCAGGAACTCGGTCATCGGTCTTCAATCTGCAGTTACGGGAATAGCACACCTAGCAGAACGATCGGCCGGCAGTTTGTGAAACTGCAAAGAAGGGGGACAGGCCCGCTACTAGTCTGTCCCCATCACAAAGCGGTCGAAAGGACAAGACCAATGAACATCCGCCACATTTTGCTCAGCACCGTTGCTGCCGGTGTGCTGGCCATCGGCGGGGCATCTGCCCCGGCCTTTGCCGCCGAGCGGGGTACCCACGAGGCACCGGTCAATGTGATCCGTGCGGCGACCGACCTGCCGACCGCCATTGGTGACCGCGGACCCGAGACCGTCCGTATTCACCTGGAGACGGTGGAAGTGATCGGCGAACTGTCAAGTGGCACCACCTACGACTACTGGACCTTCAACCACAAGGTTCCCGGTCCCTTCGTGCGGGTCCGCGTCGGCGACACGGTCGAGGTCGTCATGAAGAACCATGAAGACTCCATCGCCATGCACAATGTCGATTTTCATGCGGTGACGGGTCTGCATGGCGGCGGGCATGCCACGATGGCGGCGCCCGGCGAGACCAAGGGCTTCACCTTCAAGGCGCTCAATCCCGGCCTCTATGTCTATCACTGCGCGGTCGGGCCGGCGGCCCAGCACATCGCCAACGGCATGTACGGGTTGATCCTGGTGGAGCCCGAGGGCGGCCTGCCGCCCGTCGACCGGGAGTTCTACGTCATGCAGGGAGAACTCTACACCTATGAAGGTTACGGCAGCCGCGGGCACCTCACGGAAGACTTCGACAAGCTCATGAACGAGATGCCGGAGTACTACATCTTCAACGGTGCAGACATGGCATTGACCGGCGACAAAGCGCTGCACGCCGAGGTTGGCGAGACGATCCGCATCTATTTCGGTGTCGGCGGGCCCAACAAGACCTCGAGCTTCCACGTGATCGGGGAGATTTTCGACAAGGTCTACAATCTTGGCTCCTTGACCAGCGATCCTCTGCTGGATGTTCAGACCATCTCCGTGCCCCCAGGCGGCGCCGCCGCCGTGGACATCAAGCTGGAGGTGCCCGGCGAATACCTGCTCGTCGACCATGCGCTGTCCCGCGCGGCACGCGGTCTCGTCGGCAAGCTGATCGTCACGGGGCCCGAACAGCCCGACCTGTTCCGCGAGGGCGTAGACGGCGAAGAGCTCAGCTATCTCTTCGAGTAGGGACCAGCCCTCGCAGGCGGGCCGCCATGAAACGGCGGCCCGTCTCGTGTTTGAAAAGGAGGATGCCAAAATGGCCACTGGCCGCCTTGCCATCGACGACCGGAGACTTGCGGGCACGGGGTCCGACCTGCTGGTTGCACGGATGAGGGCCCGACTGATGGCAGTCGATCTCGATTGTCGTTGCCGTAACGAGATCGAAAACAGCCTCGAAGGCTTTGCCGACGAGAATGTCGCAGCTGCCTTCGACGCAGCCTTGTCGCAGGCAAGAGCGCTGCGCGAGGCGATCCTGCAACTGCACACCTATCTAGGCGAGATCGACGAGCTGGATGCAAGCGAACCGGATCTCAGCGCCTTTGTCGAAATGGCCGGTCTCTTCGAAGATATCAGCCGCGCGGCCGATGACGGGGCGGCAGCCATGCGCCACGCGGCAAACTATCATCCCCGCCTGGCCGGGCTTTCCGAGCGAGGCGCCTCATGAGCATTGCCAGCCAGGATAGCGATCGGTCGGTGCCACGCACACGACTACGGCAGGGTAACACTTCGCGGGATGGGCGGGGTCGCATCCGCGGCGGACCGGCGATCTTCCACTATGGCTTTCGGCCGTTTTTCCTTCTGGGTGCGCTCAGCGCCGCAATTACCGTACCGGCATGGCTGGCGATGCTGTTGATCGGTGTCGCGCCCGCCGGCCCGTTCGATGCAATGCAGTGGCATGCGCACGAGATGGTGTTCGGCTACCTGGCCGCGATCGTGGCTGGTTTCGTCCTGACGGCCGTGCCCAACTGGACGGGCCGGCTACCGTTGAGCGGCGCGCCGCTCGCAGGGCTCGTCGCCTTGTGGCTGGCCGGCCGTCTCGCCACCGGGCTTTTGGCACAACCGGTCGCTGCGGCGGTCATTGACGCCGCCTTTCTTGCCCTTCTTGCTGCCTCGGTGTGGCGCGAAATCATTGCGGGCCGCAACTGGCGCAACACGCCCGTGGCGCTGATGCTTTCCTTATTGTGCATCGCGAACCTGCTCCATCATCTGGAAGCGGCAGGCTTCGGCGTACCGGGCTTCGCCATGCGGTTGGCTCTCGGCGCGATCGTCGTGCTGCTGGCGCTGATCGGCGGACGCATCGTGCCAAGCTTCACCCGTAACTGGCTGGCTCGTCAGGCGACGCTAGCCGTCCCGGCGGGCTTCGGTCACCTGGACAGGGTGGCTTTGCTTGCAACCATTCTCGCCATCTTCGGCTGGCTTTTCTGGCCCTATCACGAGGCGACGGCCACTCTGCTTTTCATCGGAGGCAGTCTGCTGGCTGCTCGCCTGTCGCGCTGGCGCCCGCTCGCCACCGTCCGCGAGCCGATCGTGGCCATTCTGCATCTCGGCTATGGCTGGCTCGCGCTATCGCTTGTCCTGATGGGCACCGCGATTGTCTGGCCCGCGGCGGTGGCGCCAGGAACCGCCCTGCATGCGCTGACGGCAGGTGCGGTCGGCACCATGACCCTGGCGGTCATGACCCGAGCGAGCCTCGGACATACGGGACGTGAGATCGTTGCCGATGGATGGACATTGGCGATCTACCTAGCCGTGACGGTGGGCGCGCTCATTCGCGTGGGAGCCGGTCTCGTTCCGGCCTTCTATCTGCCCCTCCTTGCAGCCGGCGGGCTGATCTGGAGCCTCGCCTTCCTTCTATTCGTAATTCGCTACGGCCCCATCCTGATGCGTCCCAGACTGTGAACGGAGGCAGGGATGGACAGGAAATGGCGATACGATCCCGACATGCCGATTGATGCGATTGTGCACCGCTGGCCCGCTACGATCGAGGTATTGATACGCCACCGCATGTTGTGCGTGGGCTGTCCGATCGGCGGGTTCCACACCATATCCGAGGCCTGCCAGGAACATGGCCTTAATGAGGACACGCTGGTCAGTGAACTGGAAAGTGCTGTGATATCGAGGATGCGATGAATGGAGAGAACCAAGCCGGAAAGGAACCCGGACTGATCGAGGAAGCGGACATCGAACGCCTGGTGCGCACCTTCTATGGAAGGGCAAGGGAAGATGAGATACTCGGCCCGATCTTTAACAGGCACGTCGATGACTGGGACCACCATTTGTTGCGCATCCAGGATTTCTGGTCGGCGGTCGTGCTGCGGACGGGACGTTATCATGGCAGGCCGGTGCCGGCTCACGTGCCCCTGAATATCGATGCGGCCCATTTCGACCGCTGGCTGGCACTGTTCGCACAGACTGCGCGCGATGTCTGCCGCCCGGAAGCGGCAGCCGTCTTCGTCGACAGGGCGCGCATGATCGCAGGCAGTCTCGAACTGGCCATGGCCAGTCATGAAGGCGTGATCTTGGCGCCGGGTTCTCGCTACCGCAGAACTGAAGAGGTCGGCGAATGACGGTTGTCTGGCAGGCCATCGGGTGGGCCAGTCTGGCGCTGGGTAGTCTCGGCGTGATCCTGCCGCTGCTGCCGACCACACCATTCCTGCTCTTGTCTGCTTGGTGCTTCGCGCGCAGTTCGCCGCGTTTCCACGACTCGCTTATCCAGCATCCTCGTCTTGGACCGCCCATTGAAGCCTGGCGAAGTGATGGCGCCATCTCGCGGCCCCCAAAGCCATCGCGATGCTCTCGATGGCGGCCAGTCTTGCCATTGCCTTGGCTGCCGGGTTGGGCGCTGGCCGTTCAGGGCACATGTCTGGGTGCGGTCACGCTCTTCATTCTGACGCGGCCCGAACTGGGTTAGCTCCTGCGGCGGTGTTCGGCGATCAGCATCAAACTGTGCGGGTCGGAGACCGTCACCTTCTGTCGCCCACCAACAACCAGTCCATCATTCTCCCAGGCGCTGAGCAGGCGGCTGACCGTGTGAAGGGTGGTGCCCGTCATTTCGGCTATATCCTGGCGAGTGATCGGAAAATCGATTTCGATACCATCCGGCGTCTTGCGGCCGGCCTGCTTGATCAGCCGCAGTAATGCGAGGGCGACACGCTGCTCGACCTGTTCGGTCGACATCTCAACAACCCGCTGCTGGGTTTCCTGAAGACGACGTCCGACCGTTGCGAAGGTAGCTGCGGTCAGGGGCGGGTATTTTTGGGCGAAATCGCCCCACAATCGGGTCGGCCAGGCAAGTACGACGCAATCCACGGCCGCAACTGCGTTGGCTGGATAGGTCGTGCGGCCGATGGCGGACGCGATGCCGAAAAGTTCTCCTTCGTTGATGTAACGGGCAATGACCTGTTCACCTTCCGGGGTCGTTCGGACCACCCGAATATGTCCTGCAAGCAACAGGAAGAAGGAGTGCGCTTCCTCATCTTGAGCGAAGATCGTGCTGCCTTTGGCATGGCGCGCCGGGTGGGCATCGGCCAGAACCGCCACCTGCTCCTCGGCGGTAAGGCCCTCAAAAGGGGCTAGTCCGGATATCAGCGAACGATCAATTGGCAACACATATTCCAGAACGGTGTTGGCGGTCCTCGCATCGATAATCGTACGGTCTAAGCGAGGCGAAGTCTATTCACATGGGCCCACAGCCATGACTATCGTCGAAGGTTGAACATACGCAAGTTGACCGAAAACTGCCTGCCATTCCAGCGTGCGGCTGACATCGGCGAGGTGCATGCCTGCCCGCATCCTCTTCTCAAATGTCCGCGCCTTCTCGTGCAACTGTCCTTCGTGACGGAAGGCGGATCGGCTGACGACATAGGGGTTCTGTCGGAGCTCGCGCGCCGCCAGTGAATCGCGGCTCCTGATCGGAATGCCAGGCATTTCGTCATGAAAAGGGGCAGGGGCACGTTGCGCTGGGAACGGCATACGGAGTTCTCATGTTCGGGTCTTCTTCAAGGACCTCGCCCACATGGCCCGGCTGGCCGTCACATAATCGGTCCCGATTCGAGAGACCCCCGGCTTGATCATTTTGACGGCCCGGAGGATGCTGCCGCCAGGAGGAAGCGGGTTGGGCGCTGCGGCTTCGAGTCCCGGCGCGACCTGGCTTGAACGGCATCGGGGGGTGCGCAGTGAGTTCAACAATCGACTTTTACACCGGCCATCCAATTTCGACCGGCATCATCGAGACGCGTCTGCGCGCGGCTCATGGCGGGCTGGACGGACTGACCGCAGAAGACCTTTTCGCCCACGATCAGGATCACTATGGCGGGCTGGCCGCCAACGAGGCGCTTGCCGCGAGTGCGCAAATCGCGCCTGGTCTCGACGTGGTCGACTTCTGCGCAGGGTTAGGTGGACCGGCGCGCTATTTCGCCTTTCGCTACGGGGTACATGTAACAGGCGTCGAATTGACCCCCGCCCGTGTTGCCGGCGCCCAGCGCCTGACGGCGCTGGTCGGTCTTGGCGACCAGGTTCGCGTGATCGAAGGGGACGTGACGGCATGCCCGCTGCCGGACGCCAGTGCGGACGTGGTGCTCAGCCAGGAGGCATTCCTTCACATCCCGCACAAGCCCGATGTTCTGGCCGAAGCGTTCCGCCTGCTGCGCCCGGGAGGGCGGCTGGCCTTCACGGACTGGATCGCTCATGCGCCACCGTCGGCGGCCGACATGGCATTGCTTAAGGAGGGCATCGCCGTGGTCAATCTCTGGTCGATCCCGCAATACGAGGCAGGGCTTGAGGCCGCGGGTTTCGACATCGAGCGGGTGGAGGACCTCACGGCCGACTGGGCTGACATCCTTCGCGACCGGCTTGCGATGTTCAACGGGATGCGAGCAGAGGCCGAGGCCGCCGGCACGCCGCCTGGCGAAGACGCGTTCTACCGCGCCTATGTGCGTTTCGTTTCCCTGGTGGGAGACGGCGTTCTGGGCGGCGCGCGCTTTGCCGCCCGCAAGCCCTTGTGAGTTCTGCTGGCACAGCAGACTTGCATTCACTGCAGCCGGCGCTGGGGTTTGGTGGCAGCGCCGAGCTTTCCATGATCTCAGGGCATCAGTTGCAGCTCGCCTGCGATAAGCGCCTTGCGGAAGTCCGTGATCAGGATATCTGCCGTGACGTCCAGAGGCCCGCCCGGCGGCAGATGGACGGGGCCGGCGTGCCATAGCCCGTCGTCACGAAGTTCGGCACGAAGCTCGATCGGCTCCAGCCCATCGGCAGGCCGGCTGAAGAACAGTGTCACCTCCAAAGGTGTGAAGGGCTGAAAATCACCGTCCGTGACCATGATCTCGACCCTGTTCTGGCCAGGACGGCCGGGGATGAGGACGACATCGGCCATCGCCTCGGCGCCGTGCATGTGCAATTCGACCCGGCTTTCGGGCATCTCGGCGATGGCGCGCGGCGGCGGCGTCATGCGAAAGGCGGCGGTCAGCGCCAGGATCGCGACCATCAACACTAGTTCCAGCCTCAACGAGCGGACAAAAGCCGGCCGACCAGCCTCGGCATTGGCGGCAAGCGCCGGCGTCAGCGCAAAGCGGTGACGCAGCGCGAGCGCCAGAATTGCTAGCACCAAGACCATCTTGGCCAGAAAGACCCAACCATAGGCGGTGGTCAGTAGCGCCTGCGGCGTTTCGATCTGGCGGAAGGCGAGTATGCCGCCCGAGGCGACAAGCAATACGACCATCGGCAGGGCGAAGCTGGAAAAACGGGCCATCCGCGCTGCAGCATCCGGCGCTCGAAGTGTGATGAATAGGCCGGGCAGCGCGCCTGCCCAGAAGACCAGCGACAGCGCGTGGATAAAGACCAGCGGGCCCATCAGCCAGACGGGCTCGGCACGCGCCGCATGGCCGGCCACCGAAAAGGATAGAGCTGCCAGAAACCAGGCGAGCATCAGCAGCCATCTGTCGCCGCGCGCGCCAAGCGCAAGAAGGCCGGCAAGCGCGCCGAAGATCACAGCCGGGCCGTACGGGCTGAAGAGCGCTGTGCTCCAGGCCGCGCCGCTGGCCAGAACGGCCAGCCCGCCACCGGCCATGTCCATGGTCTGGGTGGCCAGCATCAAGCCCGCGGCCGGTACCGCGATGAAGGCAGCCATCCGCGCGCCGGGGACCGGCAGGCCCGACAGTGCCTGCCAGAGCAGCCCTCCAACGCCGAAGGCCAGCGCAAGTGTCATAAGGCCGCGCGCGATGGCGGCAGGCCAGGGGGCGGGCGCGGCCTGAGCCTCGGGCGGCCCGGTTTCGACGCCGATGGAAAAGACATGGGTGCCGCCGACCGGATGGCCGTCGGCCGAAACGACACGCCAGCTCAGCGCCTGCGTGCCCTGTTCGATGCCGGCGGGCACCGTGACGACAAGGTCGTTGCCGCTGGCGCGCGATTGGGCGTCCTGCGCGCTGCCATCGGGCGCAAACCAGCGCGCCTGAAGCGGCGCGATCGGTTCGTTGAAGGTCAGCACGATCTCCGTCGGCGCCTCATCGACCAGCGCACCGGCTTCCGGTTCGGCTCCCCGCAACTGGGCGTGCGCCCATGCCTGCATCGGCAGGAGAAGCGCGATCAGCAGCACGAGCAGGGGTCTGGCGGTCATTTTGCACCTCTCTGTCGAACGCTGCCCGACCAATGTCTTGCATGCATCGAGGGGCGGCAAGTGCAGCGCAGTGCGCCAACGGTTGGAGGCCGGGAGGAGCGATCCCCCCGGCCTGAGCAAAAACCTCAGTTTGCGTGGCTGTGGCCGTGATCGTCGTCCTCGCCTTCGTCATGCGAATGGCCATGGCTGTGTCCGTGCGAATGGCCGTGGTTGGCGGCGGGCAGCACCATCACGCCCGGCGCGGGATAGCGCAGATCGCCAGCCGACTGGCCTTCCGCCGGGATCTCGATCCAGCGCTCTGCCTCGCCTTCCGGGCATTCCTGCACGACGGGGATGTAGAGCATCTCGCCGGCCGGTACGTCATCGGTGATGTAGGCGCGGAAGACGAACTCGTCGTAGAAGTCGCTGCGCAGTTCGCCCGTCCAGACGATCTCGCGAACACCTTCGGTGATCTGGCGTCCGTAGCGCTCGTAGGTCGCAGACAACGGGCCACGTTCCGTTTCGGTTTCCCATCCAGCCTTGGGCATGGGCTGGACAGAATGGATGCCGTCCGGAATGGCCACACGCACCCGCAGCGTCGGCAGATCGCCGCAGCCGTGAGGCACGCGAACCACCATTCTTGCGGTGGCATTCTGAGTGACCTCGGTCTGCTCGAACGTGGCATGGGCAAAAGCCGACGATGCCGCCAATGGCAGTGCGACGGCCAGCGTGGCGAGGGCAACAATAGTATTCTTCATGGTCTTTTCTCCTGTTTCATGAAGGGTCTGCGGTATCAGGGGGCTGCAGCCCCGGACCTGGCCGGATGGTCGACTGGCCAAGGATTGTCGTGGGCCGGATCGGTGAGGAAATCCTCATCCGTCAGGCTCTCCAAAAAGGCGATCAGATCGGCGATCTCGGCATCCGTGATCTGGAAGCCGATGATCAGCGGGTCGCGCAGCGGGTCGGGCTGGCCCAGGCGCGCGGCCTCTCCGCCCGCCGCGTAGTGGCGGATGACTTGTTCCAAGGACTGGAAACGCCCGTCATGCATATAGGGCGCGGTTAGCGCGACATTGCGCAAGGATGGCGTACGAAACCGGCCTTGATCGCGGGGGGTAAGGGTGAATTCCTCAATCCCGCCAGTAGCCCCAAGACCAGTGTTGTGAAAGCCCGTTTCGGGCATGGTGCTGCGCGCAGTCACGAGGTTGTTCGTGAAGTTCAACCCCAAATGACAATGATAACACTCCAGCCGGTGGTCGAAGAACAGTTCCATCCCGCGCACGGCCGCCGCCGTCATCGCCGTGCGGTCGCCCTCATAGACAAACTGGTCGTAGGGGCTGCCCACGGAAATCAGGGTCCGCTGAAACGCGCCAAGCGCCCGGGTGATGGTGAAAAGATCGGCCTGCGGGCGATCGGGGAAGGCGGCGGCAAACGCGCCCTGATAGAAATCGTCTTCCATCAGCCGGGCGAACAGCTCCTGTTCGCGGCCTGCATTGCCCATCTCGACCGGGTCTTCGCCAAAGAGCGGGATCAGCGCGTGGAATTCCAGGCTTTCCACCATCGGATTGGCCCAGGTCAGCGTGGGAAGATAGCCGACATTGGCAAGGCTCGGCGCGCTGAACGCTCCGGCCTGACCCGTGATACCCACCGACACCGCGCGCCCATCGGTGAAGGCGCGCGCCTGTTCGTGGCAGGACGCGCAGGACATCGTGCCATCGGCCGACAGCCGCTGGTCGTAGAACAGATGCCGGCCCAGATCGACCAGATCATCGCTCATTGTTATATCGCCGGGCACTTGCGGGGGCGGCAGCCAATCCGGGATGGCCCAATCAAAGGCCATTGCCGCACTTGCCACCCCCGTCAAAGCCACAGCTAAAGCTGTGACGCGCATGGCTCAGCGCATCGTCGCGAAGAGTTGTTCGCCGGCCGTGATGTCGCGGAACGGCAGGCCAAGATGCGTCATGACCGGGATGCAATCGTCGTCGTTATGAAACGACATGCAGCCGGGGCTTGTTTCGGGCGTGTTGTAATCCACATTCGCCTCGGCCAGCACCGGGGCGACGTCGAAGACGACCGTGTTGGCGGCGGGGTCGAAGCCGTCGAAGCGCACCGCCACCAGGTTTGGATTGGCGCATTCCGCTGCCGGGGCGACTGTCCGAGCCTCGGACGCGCAGCCGGTCGAGCCCAGATGCAGCGCCCAGCCGCGATTTGCGTCATGGGTGACGGGCAAACCGGTTGAGGACAGCTCGACCTTGATGAACTTGTACCCGCCTTGCCAGTTCCAGAACATCGCGGTCAGGTTCAGGGGCGAAGGGGCCAGCGTCGGGTCGCCGTGGTTCAATTCGAACGGCACGCCGATGTCGAAGGCGAGGCCCGTGTAGGCGCCCGCAGGCACCGTGCCCCGCAGGGTCGTGTTCATCGCGGGTGTGCCGTTGACGCAGGTGCCGGTCGCATCCTCGAAATCCAGAAGCGCGACATTCTCTAGCTGCCAGACGCCGTCCTGGTCCAGCGTGATGGGGGTCTCGGCACCATCCGCGCCGATCAGCCGGGCATTGGTGACGAAGACACGGAAGTCTGCGACTTCGACGGTCGATGACGTTGATCCAATGCCATCATATCCCTCAGCGCAGGTGAAGGGAACGCCGCCCATTTCGGCAGCAAAGTTAATGGTCAATGGCTGATCGGCCAGCGCGGGCGTGGCAAAAAGGGCGGCGAATACCGCAGGGATAAGTGCACGCATGAGGATTCTCTCTCTCGTATGAAATAGCGAAACGGCTGACCAAATGGGCAACCGGGCAAAACTTCAGACGAGAGGGGAGGGCGGGCCGCGCGCCGGGGGCGCACGGGGGACATGGGCATTCGCCAGGTGACGGGCGGCCGGCGCGAAAAAGAGCGCGTCCGCAACGGCGATCTGGACAACAAGGGCCTGGGATGACGGGAGCGTCGTCGCTTTGGCAATCGCGCAGACGGGACAATGCTCGTATGAGGCATCGGCTTTGCCGCCTGCTTCCGACAGGCACAGATCCTCAAGGGAGCCGCCGGCCTGCAGGTAGGCTGCAAGCACTGGGTCAGAAGGGTGGACCGGTGCATGATTGTGGCCCAGCCCGAGTACGGCCAGCGCCAGCGCGATCCACGCTGCAGCAAGACGTTTTCCGAGGGCCTGACTCACGATCATGTTATGGGCTTAGCGCGAGCGACCTTTCCGGTCAATCGCTCGCGCTGAAGCCAATCGCGCCCCTGCCTAGAGGATTGCGGGGAGCCTGAGGCCCTGTTCGCGTGCGCAGTCGAGTGCGATGTCGTAGCCGGCATCGGCATGGCGCATGACGCCGGTCGCCGGATCGTTCCACAAGACGCGTTCCAGCCGCCGCGCGGCATCGTCTGTCCCGTCGGCGCAGATCACCATGCCCGAATGCTGCGAAAAGCCCATACCGACGCCGCCGCCATGATGAAGCGAGACCCAGGTGGCGCCTGACGCGGTGTTGAGCAGCGCATTGAGAAGCGGCCAATCCGAAACGGCATCCGAGCCGTCCTTCATCGCTTCGGTCTCGCGGTTGGGCGAGGCGACGGAGCCCGAGTCGAGATGGTCGCGGCCGATCACGACCGGCGCCTTCAACTCGCCCTTGGCGACCATTTCGTTGAAGGCGAGGCCGAGCCGGTGGCGGTCGCCAAGCCCGACCCAGCAGATGCGCGCGGGCAGGCCCTGGAAGGCGATGCGCTCGCGCGCCATGTCCAGCCAGCGGTGCAGATGGTCGTTGTCTGGCAGAAGCTCCTTCACCTTGGCGTCGGTGCGGTAGATGTCCTCCGGGTCGCCGGAAAGTGCCGCCCAGCGGAAGGGGCCGATGCCACGGCAGAAGAGCGGGCGGATATAGGCCGGCACGAAGCCCGGAAAGGCGAAGGCGTTCTCGAAGCCTTCCTCCTTGGCGACCTGGCGGATGTTGTTGCCGTAGTCGAGCGTTGGCACGCCGCGGTTCCAGAAGCCGACCATGGCCTCGACATGCGTACGCATCGAGGCGCGGGCGGCCTTTTCGACCGCCTTCGGGTCGCTCTGACGCTTCTCGCGCCATTCGCCCAGCGTCCAGCCTTGCGGCAGGTAGCCGTTGATCGGGTCGTGGGCGGACGTCTGGTCGGTCAACAGGTCCGGGCGGATGTCGCGGGCCAGAAGTTCGGGCACGATGTCGGCCGCGTTGCCCAGAAGCCCGACTGATTTGGCCTCGCCGGCTTTCGTCCAGCGCTCGATCATGGCCAGCGCTTCGTCGATACTGTCGGTCTTCTCGTCGACATAGCGGGTGCGCAGGCGGAAATCGATACGGTCGGGATCGCATTCGATGGCGAGGCAGCAGGCGCCCGCCATGACGGCGGCCAGTGGCTGTGCCCCGCCCATGCCGCCAAGCCCGGCCGTCAGCAGCCACTTGCCCTTGAGGTTGCCGCCGAAATGCTGGCGACCGGCTTCGACGAAGGTTTCGTAGGTGCCCTGAACGATGCCTTGCGTGCCGATATAGATCCAGGAGCCGGCCGTCATCTGGCCGTACATCATCAGCCCCTTGCGATCGAGCTCGTGGAAATGGTCCCAGTCGGCCCAGTGCGGCACGAGGTTGGAGTTGGCGATCAGCACGCGCGGCGCATCCGCATGGGTGCGGAAGACGCCGACCGGCTTGCCGGACTGGACCAGCAGCGTCTCGTCGGCCTCCAACTGGCGCAGCGCGGAAACGATGCGGTCGAAATCGGTCCAGGTGCGCGCGGCGCGGCCGATGCCGCCATAGACGACGAGCTCGTTCGGGTTCTCGGCCACGTCGGGATCGAGATTGTTCATCAGCATGCGCAGCGGCGCTTCCGTCAGCCAGGACTTGGCGCTGATCTCGGTGCCGCGCGGGCTGCGGATTTCGCGGATATTGTGGCGTGGGTCGTTCATCTGCGGTCTCCCGTTGCGGCGGCCATGCCGCGCGCGATCGTTTCGAGGCGTTCGAGGATGGCGCCAAGGTGAAGGCGAAGGGCGGCGGCCTTGTCCTCGTCATAGGCGAAGGGCGGCGCCTCGGTTTCGAGATAGGCCGACTGCGCGATTTCCATCTGGATGGCGTGGATGCCTGCGTCGGGTCGGCCGTAATGGCGCGTGGTCCAGCCACCGCGAAACCGGCCGTTGAGGATGTAGCTGTAGCCCTCGGCGGCCTCGGCCATGGTCGCAACCGCGGCCTCGATGGCTGGCGCGCAGGTCCGGCCGTCGTCGGTGCCGATATTGAGATCGGGCAGTCTGCCCTCGAACAGGAACGGGCAGCGCGAACGGATCGAGTGGCAATCGTAGAGCACGACGATGCCGTGCAGGGCCTTCACCCGCTCGATCTCGGCTTCCAGCGCTTCGTGATAGGGGCGGTGGAACGCCGCGATCCGCCGCGCGGTCTCTGCATCGTCGGGGGCCTCGCCGTCCTTCCAGATCGGCTGGTTGTCGAAATCGGTCAGCGGCACCAGCCCGGTCGTGTTCTGGCCGGGATAAAGGCTGAGGCCTGCAGGGTCGCGATTGGCGTCGATCACATAGCGATGGAACGTCGCGCGCACGGTTGTGGCGTTCGGCAACAGCCCTTCGTAAAGCTGATCGATACGCCAATCAGTGTCGCGAAGCTTGCAACCCTCCTCGTTGAGGCGGCCGAGGATTTCGTCCGGCACGTGGGTGCCGGTGTGCGGCATGCCCAGTATGACCGGCGATGTGCCTGCGGTAATTTCGACGGGGTTCATGCGCCCGCCTCCGTCAAGACCGGCAATATCCCTTCAGCCACACTCGCATTGAGCTTGCCGGACCGCACCAGTTCGATGACTGCCTCAAGGTCGGGGGCCATGTAGCGATCGGCAGTGAGCGTCGGCATGACGGCGCGGATCGCCGCGTGCGCGCTCGTCAGTGCCGCACTCGTCTTGAGCGGGGCGCGGAAGTCGATGCCTTGCGCTGCCGTCGCTGCCTCGATGCCGATGATGCCGAACAGATTCTCCGTCATTTGAAGCAACCGGCGTGCACCATGGCATGCCATCGACACGTGATCTTCCTGGTTGGCCGAGGTCGGCGTGGAATCGACGGATGCCGGATAGGCCAGCTGCTTGTTCTCCGACATGAGAGCGGCAGAGGTCACCTCGGCGATCATGAAACCGGAATTGAGCCCGGGTTCAGCCGCCAGGAAGGGTGGCAGGCCGAAAGAGAGCGTGGGATCGACCAGCAGCGCAATGCGCCTTTGTGCAATTGCCCCGATCTCGCATACGGCAAGAGCAATCTGATCTGCTGCGAAAGCTACCGGTTCGGCATGAAAGTTGCCGCCAGAGACGACCGAGCCATCAGAGAGGACCAGCGGATTGTCGGTCACGGCATTGGCCTCGATCGCCAGCGTCCTGGCCGCCATGCGCAGGATGTCCAGCGACGCGCCGTCGACCTGAGGCTGACAGCGGATGCAGTAGGGGTCCTGCACTCGCTCATCGCCATCGAGATGGCTTTCGCGAATCTGCGATCCTTCCAGCAGTTGCCAGAGCGCGGCCGCCGTGTCGATCTGACCGCGATGTCCGCGAAGGCTGTGGATCTCAGGATGAAAAGGAGCAGAGGATCCCATCGCCGCATCGGTCGACATGGCGCCGGTGACGAGTGCGGCCCGTGCAGCGCGATGGGCACGAAACAGGCCAACAAGCGCGAGCGCTGTCGAGACCTGGGTGCCGTTGATGAGGGCCAGACCCTCCTTGGCCGCCAGTTGGACCGGGGCAAGCCCGGCCTTGGCAAGAGCCTGAGCAGCCGGCATGCGCGCGCCGGCGAAGACTGCCTCGCCCTCACCAATCATCGCGGCGGCCATATGTGCCAAGGGCGCGAGGTCGCCCGAGGCGCCGACAGAGCCCTTCTCGGGGATGATGGGTAAGATTTCGGCTGCCAGCATCGCCTCGATCAACGCGACGATCTCGGGCCTTACCCCGGAGGCGCCACGGCCAAGCGAGACAAGCTTCAGCGCCATTATCAGGCGCACGATCTCCGGCGCCAGCGGATCGCCGACACCACAGCAATGCGACAGGATGAGGTTGCGCTGCAGTGTGGCGACATCCTCCGCCGCGATGCGCACGGAGGCGAGTTTTCCAAAGCCGGTATTGATGCCGTAGACGGCCGCGTCACCGCCTGCGATCTCGGCAATGCGCCTGGCGGCTTTCTCGATAGCAGGGCGGCAGGAAGCGTCGAGCCGGACGGCCCCGCCATCGCGCCAGATGGCCTCGAGTTCGAGCAGCGAAACCGAGCCGGGACGGAGGGTGACGGTCATGCCGCGATCCTTTGGTGCAGCGGGTTGAAACCGATGCGGTAGGAGAGTTCCGAGGGGTGCGTGACGTTCCAGATGGCGAGTTCCGCGCGCTTGCTGGGCGCGATCGTTCCAATCTCGCCTTGTAGACCGAGCGCGCGTGCCGCCTCGCGGGTGAGGCCCGCCAGGGCTTCTTCCGGCGTGAGGCGGAACAGAGTACAGGCCATGTTCATGGCCAGCAGTGGCGAGGTGAGCGGCGAGGAGCCGGGGTTGCAATCGGTGGCGATCGCGATCGGCACACCGGCCTCGCGCAGCGCCGCTACCGGCGGTACTTTGGTCTCCCGCAGCGTGTAGAACGCCCCAGGCAACAGAACGGCGACGGTGCCGGCCTTCGCCATCGCGGTGACGCCGCCCGTGTCCAGATATTCGAGATGATCCGCAGAAAGTGCGCCGAAGGAGGCTGCCAGCCCGGCGCCTCCGAGGTTCGAGAGCTGCTCCGCATGGAGCTTTGTCGGCAGGCCAAGCGACTTTGCCCGTTCGAAGACGCGCGCGATCTGGCTGGGCGAAAAGGCGATGCCCTCGCAGAACCCGTCAACGGCGTCGGCTAGCCCTTCGCGGGCGGCTGCCTCCATGCCCGGCAGTACGACCTCGTCGATATAGGCGTCCGCACGTCCCTTGTATTCTGGCGGCATCGCATGCGCGGCGAGATAGCTCGTCCTGACCCGAATACCACGGTCCCGTCCAATTCGCCGCGCTGCGCGCAGCATCTTCAATTCGTCCTCGATGGTCAGCCCGTAGCCGGACTTGATCTCCACGGTTCCCACGCCTTCCGCGATCATGGCGTCAAGCCGGGGCAGGGCGGCCGCCACTAGTTCGTCTTCCGATAGCTTACGCGTCGCCGCCACGGTCGAGACGATGCCGCCGCCAGCAAGCGCGATCTCCTCGTAGGAGGCGCCCTCCAGACGCATCTCGAATTCGCGCGCGCGGTCGCCCCCGAAGACCAGATGCGTATGGCAGTCGATCAGGGCAGGGGTCACCAAGCGGCCTTCCAGATCACGCCGTTCGAGTTGCGAGAAATCGTCCGGCAGTTCTGTGCGCGCACCGCGCCAGGCAACGATCCCACCCTCCAACGCAACCGCGCCGTCCGGGATCAGGCCATAAGGCTCACCGCCCGCTTCCATGGTCGCAAGGGTGCAGTTCTCGAGGAGCAGGCGCGACACGATGACCCCTTGATTAGATTTCGTATAAAGATATTATGTCTGCACATATTAACCTGTCAATGGGGTTTTCGTGCAACGCATCTGGGCGGAGCAGGCATTGATCGAGGGGCGCTGGCTGTCTGGTGTTCTCGTCGAGATCGGGTCGGACGGACGTATTGCGGACGTGTCCGCCGTCCGGGATCCCAAGGATATTCGGATCGATAGCAGGGTGGGCGTGCTGTTGCCCTCTCCCACAAATCTACACTCGCACGCCTTCCAGCGCGCGATGGCGGGAATGACCGAGCGGCGCGGTCCCTCGGGCATGGACACGTTCTGGACCTGGCGCCAGCTGATGTTCCGCTTCCTGGAAGCGCTGACGCCCGACGACATCGAGGCGATAACGTCTTACGTTCAGATGGAGATGCTGGAGGCCGGCTACGGCTCGGTCGCCGAGTTCCATTATGTTCACCACCAGCCCGGGGGCGCCGCATATGACGAGCCTGCCGAGCTTTCGGCCCGCGTCTGCGCTGCCGCGTCGCGGAGTGGCATCGGGCTGACATTGTTGCCGGTTCTCTACCAGCAGGGTGGATGTGACGGGCGGCCGCTGGCATCAGGCCAGACGCGGTTTGGCAATTCAGTCGACCGCTACGCCGAACTGGTCGAGCGCGTCCGGTCGATGGCAAACGGCCAGCGCCGTGACTTCCGGGTCGGTGTTGCGCCGCATTCGCTGCGGGCCGTGACGCGCGAGGGGATCGCCGCCAGCGTCACCCTGGCGGGAGATGGTCCGATCCACATGCACCTTGCCGAGCAGGTTGCCGAAGTCGAGGAGGTAGAGGCAGCCTATGGAAGGCGTCCCACGGAATGGCTGTTCGACAATCATGGGGTGGACGAGCGCTGGTGTCTGATCCACTGCACCCAGATGATGGGTGACGAGACAGTAATGCTGGCGCGCTCGGGTGCGGTCGCGGGATTGTGCCCTATCACCGAATCGAGTTTGGGTGACGGCATTTTCAACGGGGCGGAATATCTCGCTCATGGCGGCCAATTCGGTATTGGATCGGATTCCAACATCCGTATTTCGTTGTCGGAGGAACTGCGGACGCTTGAATACTCGCAGCGCCTGCGGGACCGGCGTCGCGCGGTGCTTGCCATGCCGGCCCTATCGACGGGCCGCACCTTGCTGGATGGCGCGCTTGTCGGCGGTGCTCGCGCCGCCGGCCGCGACAGCGGCCGGATCGCCAAGGGCGCATGGGCAGACCTCATGGCGCTCGACATGAGTTCGGTCGATCTCGAAGGCCGGACCGGCGACGGCATTCTCGACAGCTTCGTCTTCGCCGGCGATGACCGCATGGTCTGCGACGTCTGGTCGGCAGGCAACCATGTCGTCGAGGGCGGACGCCATGTGAAGAGGGACGAAATCGAAGCCGTCTATCGCAGGACCATGCAATCGCTGCGGGATCGCCTGTGAGCACAACCGACACCAATTCCTGGCGCGGCGTTCAACTCGAGCTCCTGCGCCGGATCAACGACCGGGAATGGCCGCCGGGAAGCCTGCTGCCGAACGAGGCCGATCTGGCGACAGAATTTGGCTGCGCGCGGGCTACGGTGAACCGCGCCATGCGCGAACTCGCCGTCGCTGGCCTGATCGACCGCAAGCGCAAGGCCGGAACGCGGGTGGCGCTGCATCGCATCAGCCGCGTCGTCATCGATATTCCGATCATCCGGCTCGAAGTCGAGCAGCGCAATGCAGTGTGGCGCTACAGCTTGATCGAGCAGACGTCCTGTCCCGCCCCGCTGAACGTGACGAGCCGGCTCGGTCTGGCGCCCGGGACGAACATGATCCACGTCACCAGCATCCATTTCGCGGACAATCACCCGTTCCTGCACGAAGACCGCTGGATCAACCCGGCAGCGCTTCCCGAGGTCGAAAAGGTCGATTTCTCGCAAGTCTGCGCCAATGAATGGCTGATCCAGAACGCACCTTACACGGCGGGCGACATTTCGCTGACCGCCATGAATGCGACCGGCGAGCTGGCGCAGTTGCTGGAAGCGCCCGACGGCGCGGCCATATTCGTGGTCGACCGGATAACCTGGAACGGCGAGGAGCCGATCACCTCGGTCCGACTTTCCTACGCCCCGGGCTACCGCATGAACACCAAGCTCTGACGACCGCTATTGCCGTTCTCAAACGCTGCCGGTGAGCGGCAATTGGGCGCAGGAGGCTGCCGCCAGTTCTCGGGACCCCACGAAGCTGGTATTGGATGCGGACTTGGAGGGTTTGCGTGCAGCATCTTGCCGGAATGCATCGCCATCGATCGACCGCGATCTTCGCGGCGCTGATGCTTGCCGTGCAGTTGTTGGCCGGTGGTTTCGCCGTGGGCGCCGCCGCCGCTGGTTCGCCCATGCTGGACGCCTTCGGCAATCCGCTCTGCATCACCAGCAGCGACGTTCCCGATGCGGGGGACCAGAACAGCCATTCCGGCTTGCCCGATTGCTGCACGCCGGGCTGCTCGATGTTCGCGCCGGCCGCCGGGCCAGATCGCGCACCGGTGGCCTTGTCCAATCCCCTCGACGGTCCGACCAGCATCGTCATCGGCACGAGTGTTTCGCCGGTTGCCACGTTGCCGGATCACGATCCCGGAAATCCGAGAGCGCCTCCTCTGCACGCCTGAGCGCAGCCGCAATCTTGCGGCGTGATCAGTTCGACCGCGTACGATCTCAATCGTGCGCCAGCATGAGGAAATCCAAGAAATGTCTTTCAATCTTCGTTCGGCGACCCGCGTCGCCCTGTCGCCTTTTTCCCGCATACGTTCCCTCGAGGAGCGCATCGGAATCGGCTTCTTCGCCTTCGCCTTGCTTGTCGCCATGACGCATGGACTTCTCGCGCATGATTACCGGGCAGGGGAAATCGAGATCGACCATCCCTGGTCGCGTGCGGTGCCGGATGGTGCGCGCGTTGCCGGCGGCTATGTGAAACTCGTCAACCATGGCAGCGAGGCGGACCGATTGGTCGCCGCCACGGGCGAGATCGCCGGCCGCACCGAGATCCACGAGATGACCATCAACGCCCAGGGCGTGATGATGATGCGGCCGATCGACGGGCTCGAGATCCCCGCCGGCGGCGAAGTCGCGCTCGAGCCTGGCGGCTATCATATCATGTTCCTCGACCTTACCGGCACCAGAACGCCGGGCGAGACCTTCAAGGGCAGCCTGACATTCGAGAAGGCCGGCACCATAGAAGTCGAGTTCGCCGTCGAGGCGATGGGTGGCGGTTCAGGTCACGGTGGGCATGGCAACCATGGCCACGGCAATCACGGCAACTAGGCAGCGATCGTCGAGCCGACGTTTCAGGGGCGGCCCCAGCCGCCCCCATTCGCCGTGTGGATGAGCACTTCGTCGCCAGGCTGCAGCCGTATGCCCGAGGCATAGGCGTGGTCCTCGCGGCTGCCGTCGGCATGAACGATGGCGAGCCCGTTGGTGCCGCCGGCTTCGCCGCCATTCGATCCCCAGACAGGCTGGCGGTTGCGGCTGTAACCGGCCGACAGAACGGCATCGCCGCGCAGCCGATAGCTGGTTTCCATGCCTCTTCCGCCCTTATGGCGGCCACGCCCGGCCTCGCTGTCGGACAGGCGCTTGTAGGCGACTTCGAGCCCGTAGCGTGCTTCGGAAATCTCGACCGGTGCGTTGTAGGTCTCGCCGTGGCTGCCCGAATACATCGCATCCAGGCCGTCGCGGGTGGCGGTCGCGCCCCAGCCGCCCATTTGCGGCTCCACCATGGTGAAGCGGCGGCCGGTGTCGGGGTGGTTCCCGGCGATCACCGTGCCGCAGATCGAGGCGAAATGGCCGGCCGGGAGACGCTCGGGTATCGCTTTTGCCAGGCAACGCCACAGCATGTCGTAGAGCCTGATCCGGGTCTCGAAATAATAGCCGTGCGGGGCGTTGCCGGTGGCGTGGAAGATGGTGCCCGGTTCCGTCAGCACCTCCAGCGCGCGGAACGAGCCGGCATTGGCGAAGAGCGTGGGGTCGGTCAGCGCCTTGAAGATCATCTGCGCGGAGATGACCGCGCCGTCGCGGCTGGTGTTGAAGGGCGCCGCCCGCTGTTCCGGATTGCCGCTGAGATCGACGCTGAAGCGGTCGGGCGAGATGGTGATGGCAGCGCGCCACATCGCGCCGTCATCCTGCTCTTCCTCGATCTCGTATCGGCCTTCGGGAAGGGAAGCGAGGCCCGCCAGGCCGCGACGCTCGCCCTCGTCGAAGAGCGCATCGAGAGATGCCTCGTAGGCTTCCAGCCCATAGGTTTCCACCAACTGCCTGATCCGGCTATCCGCCTTGCGGCTGGCCGCGACCTGCGCCCAAAGATCGCCGCGCACGAAATCGGGCAGGCGCGAATTGGCGGCGATGATGTCGAAGACGGGACTGATCGGCTTGCCGTTCGCAAACAGTTTTACGGCCGGCAGGCGCAGGCCCTCCTGGAAGATCTCCGTCACATCGACCGCCATGGAACCGGGTGTGGCGCCACCGATGTCGTTCCAGTGGGCGATCGATGCCGTCCAGGCCACGCAGCGTCCTTCCGCGAAGACCGGCAGCGCGACGACCACGTCGCTCAGATGCGTGACCCCGCCGAAATAGGGATCGTTGGTGACGAACATGTCGCCGTCGCGGATGCCGTCCTTGCCATGGATTTCGACGATCCGCTTCACCGCCTTGTCGAGCACGCCGACGAAGGTCGGGATGCCGGCACCTGAACTGACCAGATTGCCGACCGCATCCGTGATGCCGGTGCCGACATCCAGCACCTCGTAGATGATCGGGCTCATCGCCGTCTTCTTGAGCACCGCGAACATCTCGTCGGCGGCCGCCACGAGACTGGCCTGGATGACGCTGGAGGTGATGGGATCGGTGGCTGCGCTCGGCCGGTTCATGTCGGTCCTTCAGGTGTCAGTCTGGCAGAGGAGGGGCTTCAGAGACCGGTTTCGATCACGACCTTGCCATGGGTCTTGCGCGGCTGGCTGAGATAGTCGAAGGCCTCGACATAGGCTTCCATCGGATAGACGCGGTCGATTTTGGGACGGATACGCCCTTCCGCGAGCATGCGGTAGATGAAGTCCTTGCCCTTGGCGCACATCGCCTCGTCGCCGACATAGTTGAAGACGGAATAGGGATGAAACACTGCGTTCTTCTGGAACATGTCGACGAACGGCAATTGCGGCCACACCTTGTCCAGCGTGCCGTAGAAATAGATCCTGGCGTCACGGGCAAGCGCGGGGCTGTAGCGGTCGATGAGGCCGGCACCCACCGGGTCGAAGACAACATTCACGCCTTTGCCGCCTGATATCTCCAGGATCTGCGCGGCGACATCCTCGTCTCCCGGCACGATGACATGATCTGCACCCATGCCGCGCAGATAGTCCGCCTTGGCCGGATCCCGCGTCGTGCCGATCATGGTGGCGCCGAGGAGGCGTCCGATCTCTAGCGCCGCGGCACCGGCGGTGCTGGTCGCCGCCGTTACCAGCACGTGGCTTCCGGGACCGACCGGCGTCACCTCCGCCAGGGGAAAATAGGCCGTCAGATACTGCATCCAGATCGAGGAGGCTTCGACGGCAGAAAGGTTGGGCGGCGCTTTCGCGACATAGCGTGCCTCGATGACAAGCGATTCCGTGCTGGCGCCGCGATTGTCGTAGAAATACGGGAGTGTGGAGACGCGTTCACCAATGGCAAAGCCCTCCACGCCCGGCCCGATGGCATCGACTATGCCCGCCGCTTCGATCCCCACGCGGGCGGGGAACTTCGGAAAACTGAAGGAGTAGTTGTCCTTCATGAGATCCTGATCGCCCCAGTTCAAGGCGAAGGCTTCAACCCGCAGGCGAACCTCGCCGGTACCCGGTTCCTCCAGCGGCTCTTCCTCCAGGCGGAGGCCCTGATAGCCGGAATAGTCGTGGATTCGCCAGGCACGCGGCATCGGTATTCTCCTCAGACCTTGGCGACGTGCAGGTCGCGCGGCAGGGTCGACAGGATTTCGGGACCGTCGGCGCGAAGGATCACGATCTCCTCGAGACGGATACCGAAACGGCCGGGCAGGTAGATGCCGGGCTCGATGGAGAAGGTCATGCCTTCTTCCAGAACCGACTCAGAGGTAGCCGTGATGTAGGGCGGTTCGTGGCCGTCAATGCCGATGCCGTGGCCGGTGCGGTGGACGAAATATTCGCCATAGCCGGCATCGGCGATGACGTTGCGCGCGGCCGCGTCGACTTCCTTCGCCTTCACGCCGGGCTGCGCCGCGGCCAGTGCGGCCTGCACGGCCTTCTCGACGACAGCATGCACCTCGTCATAGCCTTCCGGCACGTGTCCGACGACAACCATGCGCGTGATGTCGCTTGGGTAGCTTGCCTTCTTGGCCCCGATGTCGATGACGACGGCATCGCCTTCCTGCAGCTTGCGTTCTCCGCTCTGGTGGTGCGGGAAGGCCCCGTTAGGGCCGCCGCCGACGATCCAGAAGGAGGGAGACGCGCCTTCCGACGCAAAATGCGCCTTCGCGACCTCGGCGATCTCGCGTTCGGTCTTGCCCACGGCGATCGCGGCAAAGGCCTTGAGCATCGCCTGATCGGCGATGCCCGCATTCATTTTCAGTGCCTCATATTCGCTCTGGTCCTTCACCATCCGAAGCGCGCCAAGCGTCTCGGTCGTGAAGGCGTGGCCGGCACCGGGCAAATTGTCGAGCACGAGCAGCGCGAAGTCGGCGCGCATCGTTTCGTCAAGCACGACTTTCTTGGCGCCGGTTGCGCCAATGTCAGCGAGCGCCGCCATAAGCGCGCCCTCGGGGCCCACATCGTCGCTCCAGGGGTGGAAGGAGATGTCGGTGTCCTCGCGCGTGCCTTCCGCGTTAAGCGCCGGCATCAGGAATGTTTCCTTCTCATGCCCGATCAGAAGCAGGCAGGGGCGCTCATCGGGATGGGGATGGAACCCCAGCAGCCAATCCATGTGGGAACCGGGAGCAATGGCGACCAGATCGATGCCGGTCTCGCCCATCTTGCCACGAAGCGCGGCCAGGCGGCTCTTGGTGTCGACTTTCATGCGTGCATTCCTCGTTGTCTTTGTTGTCTCTTGCTGCAGCCTCAGGCCGCCTTGCTGATGGATGAGGTTTCGGCCGGTACGACGACGCGGGTGCCGAAGGCCTCGCCTTCGTCGAAGCCGCCGAAGCGGGCGAGTTCTTCCTCGGACGGCGCCTCGCACGACCACTTGCGCGAAGGGATCCAGCCGCATTGCCGTTTCAGGATTGCCGCATATTCGGCCCGCTTGAGGGCTGCGATGGACGGATCGATAACGGGAACGCCCAAGCGCTGCTCGACGTCGCGATAGAAGCCCACCTCCATCGTGCAACCGAGGATCAGGGCCTCGGCATGATCTTCTTCGACGGCCTTGCGGCCGGCTTCGATCAGGCGGCGTTCGGTCTCTTCATGGTCTTTCTGGAAATCGTTGACGCCCAGTTCGACGTGGTAGAAGCCTGCAAGGCGATGCCCGTGACCGTGTTCGCGGACGGTCGCTTCCATCTGGTTCACCCATTTGCGTCGTCCCACGATCACGCCGAAACGGTTGGCAAGGCTTGCGGCGATTTCGCATGAGGCCATGCAGGGTGCGGTGACGATCATGTCGCCCGAAATCTCGCGTGCGTCATGGAGCGCCGTGTCATAGAAGCAACCGATCGCGAAGGCGTCGAAGCCTTCGCGATGTGCTGCCCTCGCGGCCCGGATTATGCCGCGCGTGACCATCGCCTCATAGGAACGAAATTCGATATGGGTGAATCCGCCCTCGCTGGCTGGGAGCGAGGTCACATGGACCTCGGTTTCCGGCAGCTTGTTGTCACGCGCCATATCGGCGAAGACCTTGTCGTGTGTCTCGTCCCCGGCGACGGGGCTGAAATACATGATCTTCAAGGGTCTGTCGGTCATATCCGTTCTCCTCTCTTGGCTTCAGGCGGTGTAGCCGTACACCTCCCTGGCGCGCTCGGTGGTGATGAAGCCGTTGCGGATGTCGTCCGCAATCGCTTCCCTCTCGCGCTTCTTCGGATCGCCCGCACCGCCACCGGCACCGGTGTGGATGCGGATGACGTCATCCGTGTTCACCGTGATGCCGGATGCAAAGGCATAACGTTCGGAAGAGCCGTCGGTGCGCAGCACCTCGACATAGTTGGGCGAACCTTCCAGGCCGCCATCGATGCCCCAGGGCAGGATGCGCGAGCGCGTGTAGCCGGCGGTCATGAAGGAGTTGTCGCGGCGGATGCGGTAATCCATCACGATGCCACGCCCGCCGGTCCACTGGCCCTCGCCGCCAGGAGCGGTGTTCAACTCCATCCGGTCGACGAAGAGGCCGTTGCGGGCCTCCGAAATCTCGGCCGGGCAATTATAGGTCTCGCCATGGAAGCCGGAGAAGATGCCGCTATTGCCATCGCGGCCGCTGCTGGCGCCCCAACCGCCGATCTGTGGTTCCACGATCGTGTACTGGCGACCGGTGTCGGGATGGATGCCACCGATGAAGGTGCCGCAGATCGAAGAGAAGTGACCCGCCGCCAGGCGCTCGGGCACGTGGGCTGCCAGGCAGCGCCACAAGAGATCATAGACCCGGACCTCCGTCTCGAAATAAAAGCCGAGGGCACACGGCTCCTTGGCGTGGAAGACGGTGCCTTCCGTCGTCAGGAGACGGATCGGGCGGAAGGAGCCCTCGTTGGCGGGTGAATACGGATCGGTCAGCGACTTGAAGATCATCTGCGCGCAGACCATCACGCCGTCGCGGCTGGTATTGGTCGGACCGGTGTCCTGCTCGGGATTGTCGCGCAGGTCGACCACGAACTCGGTGTCGGAGATGGTGATCTTCACATTGTAGAAGCGACCGTCGTCCTGTTCTTCGGTCAGTTCGAACGTGCCATGGGGGAGTTTCGCAAGCTCCGAGAGCGACACCTTCTCGCCAAAGTCCATGAAGGATTCCATGGCTTTTCCGAAAGTGTCGACGCCGTATTTCTCGGCGATCTCGGCAAGCCGCCTCGCGCCGATACGAACCGAGGCAATCGCCGCCCACAGGTCCCCTTCGAGGAAGTCCGGCATGCGCGAGTTGGTCTTGATGATGTCGAAGACCGGCTTGATGGGCTCGCCGCGCGAGATCATCTTGATGGCCGGCAGGCGCAGGCCCTCCTGGAAAATCTCTGTGGCATCGGCCGACAGGGAGCCGGGTGACTTGCCACCCACGTCGGAATTGTGGGCGATGTTGGCGGTCCAGGCGATGAGCCGGTCGCCGACGAAGACCGGCATCGCAACGACGATGTCGTTGAGATGGGTGACGCCGCCATAATAGGGGTCGTTGGTGACGAAGACGTCGCCCGGCTCAATATTGCCCGGCTTGTCGAACTTGGCGACCAGCACCTGGACAGCCTTGTCGAGCACGCCGATGAAGGCCGGGATGCCTGCGCCGGAGCTTGCGAGCCGCCCGCGCGCGTCGAGGATGCCGGTGCCCATGTCGAGCACCTCGTAGATGATGGAACTCATCGCCGTCTTGCGCATGGCAGCAAACATCTCGTCGGCAGTCGCCTGCAGCGAGTTCTGGATGATTTCCAGAGTGATGGGGTCGTTATTGGCCGTCATCTCTATCTCCTCAAGCGCTGAGCACGATGTGGATATTGCCGTAGCCATCGACCCGAACCTTGTTGCCGGGATGGATGACGATGGTGGTGCCGGGATCCTCGACGATGGCCGGACCGACGAATTCCATGCCGGGCTCGAGTTTCGTGCCGTCGTAGATCGCCGCCTTGTGGACGCCCTCCAGCGCATAGTCGACGTCGCGCTCGCCCTTCAGCGCGGCCGATGCCGGGGTGCCGGTCGGCTGGCGTTCCTTGACCGTCAGCTTGCCGACTTCGGCCGATGCGACCAGGTGGATGCCCACCATCTCCACGGGGGCATCGAGCCGGTAGGTGTATTCGCGCTCATATGTCTCGTGGAAGGAGGCTTCGATGGCAGCAATCCGGGCGTCCGTTACCTCACCCTGGTCGAGCAGCACCTCGGTCGTGTGCTCCTGGTTCTGGTAGCGGAACTTGCCATAGCGCAGGAACTTCACTTCCGATGCCGCGACGCCCTCGGCCGCGAACTGCTTGCGTGCCTGCTCCTCGGTCTCTGCAAAGAGCGCCTCGATGCCCTTGGCGGCGCCCTCCTTGAGGTCGGCCAGGCGCGTCACGAAATAATCGCGGCGCAGGTCCGACATCATCATGCCCCAGGCCGAGAAGACCGATGCGCCCGCCGGGATCACGACCTTCTTGACGCCGAGCTCGCCGGCCAGTGCCACCGCATGCATCGCCCCGCCGCCGCCGAAGGCGACAAGGGTGAAGTCACGCGGGTCGTGGCCGCGGTTGAGAGAAACCAGCTTCAGCGCATTGACCATGTTGTTGTTGGCGATGCGGATGATGCCGCGTGCGGCTTCGTCGGCATCGACGCCAAGCTTCTCGCCGACGGCCTGGATGGCCGATTTCGCCTGGTCCATGTCGGCAACCAACTCGCCGCCGCAGAAATAGTCGCGGTTGATGCGGCCAAGCCAGAGATTGGCGTCGGTCGTGGTCGCTTCCGTGCCGCCGCGGCCATAGGCGGCCGGTCCCGGCATGGCGCCGGCCGATTGCGGGCCGACATGCAGCTTCCCGAAATCATCGACCCAGGCGATCGAGCCGCCGCCATTGCCGATCTCGACCAGATCGACGACCGGAACCATGATCGGGTAGCCCGCAAAGGTGCGGTCTCGCTCGATCCAGTAGTCGGTCATGATGCGGACCTGACCGTCCTCGATGAGCGAGCACTTGGCTGTCGTGCCGCCGATGTCGAGCGCCAGGATATTCGGCTCGCCGATCAGCTTGCCCAGTTCGGCAGCACCCCAGAACCCGGAAGCCGGTCCCGATTCCACCATGGTGATCGGGATCTGCGACACGGCCTCCAGCGAATCCACGCCGCAATTGGACTGCATGATATAGGGGCTGCCGGCAAAGCCGCGCTCGGCAAGCCCGTCCTTCAGACGCGCGAGATAGCGCTCGGCGATGGGCTGCACATAGGCCGACAGCACGGCCGTGTTGGTGCGCTCGTATTCACGCCATTCGCGGGTGATCTGATGCGAGGAAACGGCCGAGACCTCGGGCCACAGCTTCCGCAGCTCGGCAAGCGTTGCCTTCTCGTGTGCCGGATCGGCATAGGAATGCAGGAAGCAGATCGCTACCGCCTGCACGCCGTCGGCCTTGAAGTCCTCGACGATGGCTGGCAGGCCCGACAGGTCGAGAGGCTTCAGTTCCTCGCCCTTGTAGGAGATGCGGCCGGGCAGTTCGCGGCGCAGATAGCGCGGCACGAAGGGCTTCGGCTTCTCATAGTGCAGGTTGAAGAAATCCGGGCGGTTGCCGCGCGCGATCTCCAGCGAGTCGCGGAAACCTTCCGTCGTGATCAACCCCACCTTTACGCCCTTGCGCTCGGTCAGCGCATTGATGACCACGGTCGTGCCATGCGCCAGGAACTTGATCGCGGACGGTTCGACGCCCGCTTTTTCCAGAACGTTGAGAACGCCCTGCTCGAAGTTTGGCGGGGTGGTGTCGGACTTGGCCGTCGTGATGCGCGACTCGCCCGTCTGCGGGTCGGTCTCGAAGCACACGAGGTCGGTGAAGGTGCCGCCGACATCGGTCGCGACGCGCAAGGTCTTGTCTGCCATTATCGATCTCCGCTCGATGAATTGCGTTGCTGGAGGAGCAGGCACAGGGCACCGGGCAGCTTGAGCGCTTCGGCGGCCTTGATCTTCTCCGGGGTATAGAAGCCCGCTTCGTGCAGGCAGTTGATGGTCCCGATGACCTCGCCGGCGACGATGATCGGCACGTTCATCACCGACTCGCAGCCCAGCGACCTGATCAGCTCGTAGTCGTCGAAGACCTTGGCGATGCCGGCAATGTCGTTGGCCACGAAGGTCTTCTTCTCCTCCAGCACCAGCCGCGACCAGTCGGTCGGATTGGCCGGCTTGGTGCCCGACACAGGATAGGCATCGGGCATGTTGGAATAGATGCGCTGGGCCATCCGCGTCTTGGGGTCGAAGGTCATCACCGTAAACAGCTTCACGCCGACGGTCGCTTCGCTGAGGGCACGCAGGGCATCGAAGGCGGCAACCGGCTGGTCGCTTCGTTCGGCGAGCGTGGTGGTGAATTGTCGATAGTCAGGGTTGTTCATGCGTGGTCTTGGCGAGCCGCGCGCGCAGCTCTTCCTCCTCTTTGGTGACGACGGGAACGGCTGCGATAAGGCGCCGCGTATAGGGGTGATCCGGATCGACGAAGATTTTCTCGGTCGGATTGAGCTCGACCAGCTTGCCGGCCTCGAAGACGGCCACGCGCTCGGCGATGTTGCGCACGACCGAGAGGTCGTGGGTGATGAAGATGTAGGTGAGCCCGCGCGAGGCGCGCAGCTCGTTGAGAAGCTTGAGCACGCGCGCCTGCACCAGCACGTCCAGCGCTGAGGTCGGCTCGTCCAGGACCACGAGATCGGACTGGCAGGCCAGCGCCCGGGCGATCGCCACGCGCTGGCGCTGTCCGCCCGACAGGGCGGCCGGGGACCTGGAACGGTAGTCGCCCGGCAAGCCGACTTCTTCCAGCAGTTCGCCCACGCGTTGCCAGCGTTTCGATTTCTCGCCGATGCCGTGGACGTCGAGTGCCAGGCGCAGCGACGCGCCGATGGAGCGACGCGGATTGAGCGACGACATCGGGTTCTGCTGGACAAGCTGGATGGCGCGGCGATGCTTCAGTTCCCGCCTAGCCGGCAGGGCGACGCCACGATAGCGAATGTCGCCTTCGCTTGGCGCATAGATGCCCAGCACCATGTTGGCCAGCGTGCTCTTGCCCGACCCGGATTCGCCGACGATCGCCAGGCATTCACCTTCGCGGACATCGAACGACACGTTGTCGACGGCGCGCAGTTCGCCCGATGGCGTGTGGAACACCTTGGACACGGACGTCAGGGTGAGAAGGTTGTCGCTCATGACACCGCCTCAGGTTCGCCGCAGCCCTCATGCACGACGAGCGGTGCGAAGTAATCCTGCGAGACATCGTCGATCTCGGGAATGCCGCCGCCGGTCAGCCGCGGCACGGCGCGCATCAAGGCTTGCGTATAGGGATGCCTGGGGTCCTCGAAGAGGCCTTCGGCGGGACCGTGCTCCACAATCCGGCCCTTGTAGATCACGTAGACGCGGTCGGCGAATTCCCGGACCACGCCCAGATTGTGCGAGATAAAGAGCACGGAGGTATGGTGTTCCTCGACGAGGTCGCGCATCAGTTTCAGCGTCTGCGCCTGCACCGTCACGTCGAGCGCGGTGCCCGGTTCGTCTGCCAGGAGCAGCGACGGTTCGTTGGCCAGCGCCATGGCGATCATCACGCGCTGGTTCATGCCGCCCGACAGCTGGAACGAATAGGAATCGAGCGCGCGGGCTGGATCCGGGATCGCGACATCCTGCAGGGCCTTGATGGCCATTTCACGGGCCTGCGGCATGCGGATGTCGGGATGCCTTCTTCTCAGCACCTCATGGAATTGTACCCCGATCGTATAGACGGGATTGAGCGAGGAGGTAGGGTCCTGGAAGATCATCGACATCGCCGTGCCGCGCAGTCGGCTCCTTTCGCGAGCCTTGAGCTTTTCCAGATCACGACCCTCAAACTCGACCAGGCCGGAGACACGTGCGCTGCGCAATTGCTGCAGGAGTCCCAACACGATCCGAGCGGTGACCGATTTGCCCGAGCCGGATTCGCCGACAAGGGCCACGCGCTCGCCCTTGCGGATATGCATGGAGATGCCGTGCAGGACCTCCACGGTTCCCGACCACCCCTGAAAGCCGAGGCGCAGATCCTTGATACGAAGTGTCGGGGCGCTCATTGGTCAGTCCCCAGGACTTCGCGCAGCGCATCGCCGACGAGGTTGAAGCCGAACACGGCAACCAGGATTGCCAGTCCAGGGAATACTGTCAGCCACCAGGAGTCCGGCAGATAAGTCGCACCCTCGGCCACCATCGATCCCAGATCGGGCGTTGGGGGCTGTACGCCGAGCCCCAGGAAGGAGAGCGAAGAGGCGATCAGGATGACGAAGCCCAGGTCGAGGGTCATCTTGGTCAGGATCGACGGCACGCAGTTGGGCAGGATCTCGCGGAACATGACGTGGAGGCGCGAGGCGCCAATCACCTCGGCAGCCAGCACATAGCCTTCTTCCTTTTCCGACCGGGTGATGTTGTAGACCAGCCGCGTGTACCAGGGCCACCACATGGCCGTGACCGCCAGCATGCCGTTGGTGAGCGTCGGCTCGAGCACGCCCATGATCGACATGGCCAGCACCAGCGGTGGGATCGACAGAAAGACGTCGGTCAGCCGCATCAGGAAATACTCGGTCCAGCCGCCGAGATAGCCGGCAAGAAGCCCGATCGTGACGCCGATCGGCACCGCAATGGCCAGTACGACCGCGCCGAGCATAAGCGAGATGCGGAAGGCGTAGATGATGCGGCTGAAGATGTCGCGACCGACGAGATCGGTGCCGAATATGTAGGGCCATTCCGGCGCGCGGTTGAAGTTCGCGAAATCGACCACGGCACCCCTGTGCTCGGGGAACGGAGCAATGAAATCTGCAAAGATGGCGGAGAAGACCACAATGAAGACGAGCAGCAGGCCCAGCATCGACATCGGGTTGCGCAGGAGAATGTAGAGGGTGCGCTGCATGGTCAGGCCCTCTGCGAATGACGTATGCGGGGATTGAGGTAGGCGGTGACCAGATCGACGATGATGTTGACGATCAGGAACAGCGCCGCGATGCATAGGACGGTGCCGACGATGGCGTTCAGATCCTTGCGCAGGATGACGGCGACGCCGTAGCGCGACAGGCCGGGCCAGGCGAACACAGCCTCGACGAGAAAGGCGTTTCCGAGCATGGCCGCGAAATCGAGCCCGATGATCGTCATCGAGGGGATCATCGATGGGCGAAAGGCGTATCGCCGGGCGATGCGTCGCTCGGGAAAACCATAAGACCTGGCCATTTCGATGTAGGGTCGGTCATAGGTCTCCACCATGTTGGAGCGGGTCAGCCGCGCGGCCTGGCCGATGCCGGAGAGCGCGAGCGCAAAGGCAGGCAGGATGATGTGTGACAGGGCGCTGCCAAAAGCCCGGAAATTGCCGGCAATGAGGGTATCCACCAGCAGAAAACCGGTGACTGCCGGGATGCTGAAGGCGTTCGATATGCGTCCGGCAATCGGAAAGATCGGCAGGAAATAGGCAAACAGCAGCATCAGGATGACCGCCCACACGAAGGCGGGCGCCGAGACGCCGAGAAGCGAGACGACACGGATGAGACTGTCTGCCCAGGTATCTCTGTAGCGCGCGGCGAGCGCGCCGAGCGGCAGGCCGATCAGGATCATCATAAGCCCGGCGACCAGGATCAGCTCGAGCGTTGCCGGCAGGAACTGGGCAATGTCACGCGTGACCGGCCGGTTCGTATAGAGCGAGACGCCAAGGTCCCCGCGCGACAGGTCGGCGATGAAATGGCCGTACTGCACGGGCAGAGGCTCGTTCAGGTGCAGCCGCTCGCGCAGGTTCTGGACCTGCTCGGCGGTGGCGTTGGGACCGAGCGCAATGCGTGCGGGGTCGCCCGGAATGACCCGGGCGATGGTGAAGATCAGCATGGACACGCCGATCAGGACAATGATCGACGTGACCAGCCGCTTCGCGAGAAGGCGAAGGACGGGCGACATGGCAACCTGCTCGTTCGAGGGGAAGCGGCGGCGGCGCCGTCCGCTTCCCGTTAGTGGCCCCGAATTACTCGGTGGTCATCTCCATCAGGCGGAAGGAGAAGCCCATGCCATCCAGGCCGAAGGCATAGTCCGGCGAGGAGAGGGCAGGCACGTTGACCCGGTTGCTGGCGGCAAAGATCGACTGGCGGTCATAGCCGTAGATCGTTGCGGCGACCTCCATCAGGCGCGCATTGAGGGCGCTGTAGGCTTCCTCGCGTTCCTCGTCGGTCATGGCGGTGCGGCCCCGCTCGAGCAGCTCGTCGACTTCCGGGTCGTTCAGATATTCCGGCGACTGCCACGTGCCCGCAACCGAGGAATGGTACATCGGGTAGAGCAGCGTGTCGGGATCGCCCGTCACCGCGTTGACGAAGATCTGCGAGATATGCGGGGTCGTCTCGGGGCTGGACACGAGGTCGGTGAACATCGCCCACGGTACGCGCTGGATCTCGGAATTGAAACCGAGCTCGTTGAAGTTCGACTGCATCAGGAGAGCGAAGCGCTCCTCGATCGGCACTTCCGCGATCCAGGACAGTTCCAGCGTGAAATCGGCCGGATCGTATTCGCACGCTTCGAGATATTCGCGTGCGGCATCCATGTCGCGGACGAGGATCTGGTCGGCCGGATTGGCACCGAACATGCCAACGGGGATCGCGCCAGTCGAGGGGCTTCCCTGCGCGGTGTCGTCGGTGATCGCCACCATGCGAAGTGCGGCATCGTAGTCGAATGCGTTGACCAGTGCGCGCCGGCAATTGACGTCGTCGAGCGGAGCCTTGGTGGTGTTCAGCTTGACATAGAAGGCGCCACCGCCGGTTTCTTCGAGGAGCTGCGCGCCGGTGCCCGCCAGCGAGCGCAGGACTTCCGGCGGAAGCCACTGCGAGGAAATGTCATGCTCGTTCTGGGCGATGAGCGTGCGCACCGTGGCAGCCTCAAGACCGTAGCGAAGGCGCACCGTGTCCGGCGCGGCGTCAGGCACGCCGAGGAAGTAGTCGGCGTTCTTCTCCATCACGGTCTCTTCCTGGGGATTGTGCGAGACCACGACATAAGCGCCGGTGCCGGCGCCGTTTTCGGACAGGAAGGCCTGGCCCCAGTCGCCCATCTCGCCGTCGCCATCGCCGAGATTGTCCATGATGAGTTGCTTGTCGACGATCGGAAGCCGGACAAGCGAGGCGATGAAAGGAGAATAGGGAGCGTCGAGATTGAAGCGCACCGTATAGTCGTCGACGGCTTCCACGCTGGTGACGTTCTGGAAGAGGAACGACAGTCCCTGACCCAGTGCCTTCATGCGCTCGTAGGAGAACACGACATCTTCGGACGTCATCGCGTTGCCGCTCTGGAAAGTCACATCCTGGCGCAGCGACACGATGAAGTTGTTGCCGTCAACTTCCCAGCCTTCCGCGAGGTGCGGGCTGTAGCCGGGCGCGCCCTGGGTGGGCAGGACCAGCGTGTCGTAGACGTTGAACATCAGGATGGAGTCGGCATAGTCCGACGCCTTGCCGGGGTCGAGTTCGCCGACAGGAACCTCATCCAGGCTCAGCACCGTCTGGGCTGCCGCCGGCAGCGCCGTGAGCGCGGTTGCCGCCAGAAGGGCGGCCGAGAGGGGGAGTGCAAATCTTTTCATGATGTTCACCTCTGACTGTTCGAAGCTTGCTGCGTTTCTTGTTTGGTGCCGGCGGTCCCTACGCTTGGCCGCCGTTGGCGTCGCTAGCCCTCGCCGTGCGGCGCTTTTTCGCCGAACACATCCATCGTGCCGACCCACAGAATCGTCGCCGGGCTGTCCGTATGGTTCCAGGAGGAGTGGATCTTGGAGGACTGGAAGTGGAGCGAATCGCCCGCCTCCAGGACGTTGCGTTCACCGGCCACTTCCACCGTGACCGAACCTTCGAGCACGTAGAACATCTCCTCGCCCTCGTGTGCGATGGGCTCGGAGCGGTGACCTGGCGGTTCGTGGATGATCACGCTGCGCAGGACGCTTCCCTCAAAGGAGGAGGAAATGCGCTCATAGGCCAGCGAATTGGGGCTGACCGCATAGACGGGGCGCTGGTGATGGCGGGTGATGGGGCCTTGGGGCTTGGGTTGGGCCAGGAACTCGCCGACCTCCATGCGAAGCACCCGGGCCACCGATACGAGCGAGGAGAGCGAGGGGGACGTAATGCCACGCTCGATCTGGGAAATGAAGCCGACAGACAGCCCCGAACCGAGCGCTACTTCCTTCAGCGTCAGGCGCAGTTCCTGGCGTCTGGCGCGCAACCTGTCGCCGAGAGGCGAGAGCCCATCTTCGGCGATTTCGACTTGCTGCGTCATCCCGGCCCCCGCTTTAGTTATGCTAAAATTGAAGCAGGGCTATAATTGAATGTCAATCGGGATAACGACGATTCTGGCGAAAAGAGCGCGGTCGCAGGATAGCAACGCGAGCCGTTGTCCGGATCGGCCGGCAGCTGGAGCATCTGCGCTACACAAAAACGCCGCCTCGCGTGAGCGAAGCGGCGATGGCGGAAGCGAAGACCGATCGGTTTTTGCGGCGTCGCAGTCGTGTCAGGCGAGTCGGCCGCCAAGCGTCTCGGCGAACCAGTCAGCGATATAGGAACGACCGAAACTCATGTTGTCGGCGCCGACATGTTCCACGCCGCCTTCGCGGGCGGTGAATATCTTCAATTCGCGGCGTGGCGAATTGACGAGTTGGTCATAGCTCTGGTGCGCGTAGTCGACGCTGATCTGTCTGTCGTTGGCGCCATGTGTGACCAGGAACGGCACCTTGATCTTTTCCATCACGCCGTTCAGGTGCATGCCCGAGGATTTCTCGAAGAAGTCGTCCATGTCCTTGGCACCGAACACCCACTGGACGTGGTTCCAGTAGTGCGGCACGGGATTCTCACCTTCGCGCTTCAGGCGCTTCTGCTGCACTTCGGCCCAGTTGTGGTTGGCGCCCCACACCGCGCCGGACGCAAAGCGCGGCTCGAAGGCGCAGACGCGTGGCGCGTAGAAACCGCCAAGCGAGATGCCGGTGACGCCGATCCGCTTGGCGTCGACATCGTCGCGTGCCGCCAGCCATTCATAGACGGGCGTGCCCCATTCTTCCGACTTCCAGGTTGCTGGCAGTCCGTGACGGCGCAGCGTCTCGCCGGTGCCGGGCTGGTCGACCGACAGGGTCGAGATGCCGCGGCGGGCGAGTTCCTGCGGCAGGCGCGACCAGAACAAGAGTTCCTTGCAGCTGTCGAGGCCGTTCAGATAGACCACGGCGGGTGCGGGCCCCTCGACGCCCTCTGCGCGGGTGTAGAGCACCGGAATGACCTTGCCCCGATAGGGGATCTCAAAGCGTTCGATATTCGCGTGACTGTAGCGCGTGCCGCGTTCGAAGGCATCGAGCGCCTTGGCGTAGGTTTCTGCGCGGCCGGGATGTCCATGACCCTGCATGCGCTCGGCTGTAAGGAGATACAGGGCTGCGCGTTGGAGCTTCGGGCCGGCAGACAAGAGTCGTCCCTTTGCCTCGTCCTCTGCCGCCAGCCCGATAAGCTTGTCGGCGACCTTCACCCACTCGGCAAGGAATTCGCCCGTGCCCGCATCCTCTCCCGCCTGCGCCTTCTCCAGGAGAGGCTGGCACATGTCCATGATCTCGCCGAGCTCACCGCCGCTCGCCATGGCGATCGAGATGGAGAGGTTCCAGACATAGTTTGGAAAATAGTCGAACATGGCCATGGCTGGCTTCTCCTGTGTCGGTCAGTATTGCGGGTGGAGGCGCCGATCAGATCGGTTGCGCCATGAGGCCGATCGTCTCGCGGTTGAGCGCAGGGACGTCGACATGTTCGATCTTGCCCATCTGGCTCTCGCCAATGCGCACAGAATTCATGGCGATGAAGCGGGTCCGCTCGAAGCGCCGGTCGCGATAGGCTTCGAAAGCACTTTCCGGATTGTCGGACTTGGCCAGTTCTTCCGCCAGGACGACGCCATCTTCGATTGCCATGCCGGCGCCCTGTGCGAGATGGGGTGTCGAGGCGTGCACGGCATCGCCGATGAGCACGACACGCCCCCGGTGCCATGCATCTTCGAGAAAGATCGTCTCAAGCGGTCGTCCAACCACGTTCTGGTCCTCTGTCACCTGATTGGCGAGCTCGACGATCTGCGGTGCATTGCCTGCCATTCGCTCGCGCATGGCAGCGGCGGAGCCCTCAAGCGCCAGGCGAAAGCCTTCCGGCTCTTCGGAGAGGAGGAACATGTACATCTGTCCCTTGCCCAGCGGCACAAGGCCTGCACCCTTGGAGCCGGTAAAGATGCGAATGCCGGTCATGTCGTCGGGCTGGGGAAAATTGTAACGCCAAACCCACTGCCCCGTGTAGCGAGGCTTGGGAGCATCCGGCAGGATCTGCGTGCGCGTGCGCGAATGCACGCCGTCCGCGCCAACCACGATGTCATAGCGCGCGGACGTTCCATCCGAGAAGGCGACGTCGACGCCGTTGCCGTCGTCGTCAAGACGGTCGACGGTGATGCCCAAGCGGACCTTGACGCCCAGCTCGTTCGCCTTTGTGGCAAGAACGCGCTGGAGATCGGTGCGTCTGATGCCGGCATTGGACGGGTATTCCGGGCCTGCCAGCCGAGGGGTCGGGAACTCCGCAATCTTCTGGCCACCAGGGGTGTACATCTCGGTTTTGTCGAAACCGTATGCCTCGGCCATGTAGGCGTCGAGAAGGTCGAGCGAGCCCATAACGCGGATGACGTTGAACTGCTGGATGATGCCCACGCCGTAGACCGTCCAGTCCGGATCCTTCTCGATAATCTCCACTGGGTATCCTTGGCGGCTGAGTGCGATCGCCGCCGTCAGGCCGCCAATCCCGCCGCCGATAACAAGTACGGATTTGAGCTTCATGAGGCACCTCCCTTTGCCTGCCACGTAACCGTCCTAGCTCAATTTGCAAAATCAAGACTGCGGATAGCGGGCATTGGCGGCGTCAATGGTTCGCGGATGCCATGGCGACAACTGCCTCTTCAAATATCCCTCGCAGCCAGACCAGTCCGGGATCTCGGCTGCGATGTCCGTGCCACTGAAGCACCTCGTCCAACCGGGTCCATGGGAAGGGAAGCGGATGGATCTCGATGGGCAGATGCCGCTGCGCCTGTTTCGCGATCAGGCTGTGGACCGTGGCGATGCGATCGGTACCCACGACAAGGTAGGGCAGCGATGTGAAGCTGAAGCTCGTGGTTTCGATGCGTCTGGCGATGCCGCGCCGTTCCAGGAACTGGTCCTCAAACGACATTGCTCCGGTGCTGGGCACCATGCGGACGTGTCCGGCCTCGGCGAAGTCCTTTTCGGTCAGTTGTTTGCCGGCGAAACGGCCCTGGTTCCAGACCACGCAGCAATAATCGTCTTCGAATAGCGGCAGGCTCGGATGGTCGGGCGAAGAGAATATTTTCGGGGCGACCAGGAGGTCGGCCTCGCCGCGGTCGATCTCAAGATAAGGAAACGTCTGTTGGGGCAGAAGCCTGAACCGTATAGACCGTGATGCGGAATACGCGAGACGAAGCACATGCGGCATCAGGACCTGCATCGTGAAGTCGGACATCAGCACGGAGAACTCGCGGTTCGACTGGGCCGGGTCGAAATCGACTTCCGAAGAGATTGCGGCGTCCACCCGTACGAGAATGTCCCGCACCGAATCCTGCATAGCCTCGGCTCGAGGGGTGAGTTCCAGCCGGCGTCCGACCTGTACCAGAAGCGGGTCATCGAAATACTGGCGCAGGCGCGTCAGCGCATTGCTCATTGCCGATTGACTCATGTTCATCTGCTCGGCTGCGCGCGAGATCGACCGAAGGCGCAACATCAGATCGAGCGCGACCAGGAGATTGAGATCCAGCTTCTTGAAACGCATGGTGGTTTGCTCCCGGCTTCGGTTGGCGTCACCTGCACCGGCTTATGCGGCGCATACATTCATACAGTCAATAGATGGCATTGGATCATTGGATTTCTTGAAGTTATCCAGCTTGTGTAGGTTGCGCCGCCAGTGGCCCGCGACAAGGCTGGGCACGTCACAGGGAGGATTCAGATGAAGTCACTGACCAGGGCTCTGCTGCTTTGCACCGCGCTCGGCTTCGCATCGCATGCCGCAGCGCAGGAAACGCTCGTCTTCGGAACCACTAACCCGGAACAGCATCCCATCAACACCGGCTTTCTGACGCCATGGGCCGAGCGTATCAATGCAGACGCCGACGGCGCGGTGACGATCGAGCTTCGCCACGGACCCACGATCGCCAACCACTCCAATTTCTATGACCGCGTCATTGACGACGTAATCCAGATATCCTGGGGTCTGACGGTGACCAATCCCGGCAAGTTTGGTCCGGTGCTGGTGGCCACGCTGCCATTCCTGGTTGAGAGTTCCGAGCAGGGAACGATCGCCGTTTGCAGCATGTACGAGCAAGGCGCATTTGACGAAGCCCTGACCGACATTGTGCCGCTCCTGTGGGTTGAGTTCCCGCAGGCCTCGGCGCACATGAACGGGTTCGAACTGACGAGCCTGGACGATTTGGCCGGGCGCAAGGTCATCACGACGACCCCTGCCTCCGCAGCTATCGTGGGCGCCTTCGATGGCGCGCCACTTTCCTTCGGTATCAACGAGATGTACGAGGCGCTCCAGCGCGGCACCGCGGAAGGTACGATAATCAACTTCACCGCGTTTCCCGCCTTCCGCCTGAACGAAGTGACCACCGACCACTATCTGATTCCGCTCGGCGGCGCTGCCGGCCTTGTCTTCATGTCGAGGGATAGGTGGGACGCGCTGTCTGAAGATGCCCAGGAAGCGATCATGCGTCATTCCGGTTGCGAGGGCAGTCGAGCCTTCGGACAGTTTGTCGACGGCTGGGAAGCGCGTGCGCTTGAGGCTGTCGAAAGCACCGAGGGTCACACCGTAACCCGCGCAACCCCTGAGGAAATCGCCGCTGTCCGCGAACGCCTTGGGCCCAGCACCGAAGCCGCGTTCGCACAGCGCGTGCCGAATGGGGCGGAACTGGTTGAAATGTTCAAGCGCGAGCTTGAAGCGGCCAAACAGTAATCATTTTGGCCGGCGCCATCAGCGCCGGCCATCGGACCTGGTCAGCCCGATTCAGCGACCGCCGGGAAATTCAAGGCGGAGGCGCAGCATGCTGTTTCGGACCTTGGCCGTACAAAGAAAATCAGGAGACAGAAGATGCGCATCATTGGTCCCGACGAACTCATCTTCGGCGTCGACGATCTCGATGCCTGCCGCACCTTCCTCTTGGATTACGGTCTGACGGAAGTCGAGCGTACCGAGGCTGGTGGCAGCTACCATGCCCTCGACGGGACGGGTGTGACACTGCGCAGCCGTAACGATCCCTCGCTGCCGAAGCCGCTGCCGACTGCGAGCATGCTGCGCAAGACGATCTACGGCGTCGAGGATCAGGAGACACTGAACCAGATCGCGGCCGAACTGGACAAGGACCGCGAAGTTGTGCGCGAGGCCGACGGATCGCTCTCTTGCCGCGACGATCTCGACTTCGAACTCGGTTTCCGCATCACCACGCGCAAGAAGCTCGACCTGCCGGCCGAGATGATCAACAGTCCCGGCGCCAAGCCCGGCCGCGGCCCGAACGTGATCGGCGCCAACCAGGATGCGGAAGCCAAGCCGCGAACGCTATCGCATATCGTCTATTTCGTGCCTGATATGGACCGGATGACAAAATTCTACATCGACCGGCTTAAATTCGTCATCACCGACAAGTTCACCAACACCGGGCCGTTTCTGCGCCCACAGGCGAATTTCGATCACCACGTCCTCTTCATGATCCAGACACCGGCCTACATGCAGGGCCTGGAGCATCTGGCCTTCCACATGCAGGGACCGACCGAACTTATGCTGGCCGGATCGCGCATGGTTGCGAAGGGTTATGAGAGCTTCTGGGGGCCCGGCCGCCACAAATTCGGTTCCAATTGGTTCTGGTACTTCAATTCGCCGCTCGGCACTCATGTCGAGTACGACGCCGACATGGATCTGCACGATGGCGAGTGGGTCGAGCGCGAAACGCCGATGTCGGCTGAGGCGGCGCAACTATTCCTGTTCGAGAACGTCGAAAAATGGTCGCCGGGCGGCCCGCCTCCCGGCAAGAAGGACTGACGGTGAGCGCGGCCGCGCGCCGCAAGATCGAGCCTCGCGAGATTGCCGAACCCTTGTGCCGGTTCGACGATCTCGTCGACGGCAAGTCCAGGGGTTTCGATCCGCTGGGCGAAGGGCGCGACACGATGTTCGTGGTTCGCAGGGGCGATGCCATTTACGCCTGGCGCAACCACTGCCCTCACTATGATCGGGCCCGGATGGCCTGGAAGAAGGACGAATTCCTCGATCCGTCCGGCGAGCAGATCATGTGCTTCGCCCACGGCGCCCTGTTCGCGATCGACACCGGCGAATGCACGCTCGGCCCCTGTCTCGGCCAGAGCCTGACGCCGGTCGAGGTCGAACTGCGCGAAGGCGCGGTAAGGGTAAAGGGAATTTACGAGCCCGGTTTCAGAAGATAGGCAAGAAGGCTTTCCTGGAGAGGAATGCCGCGCCGCCGGCTTCCCATACCGGCAGGTGGCTTTGTTCCTGTCGAAGTGCCTTTCCCCTTTCCGATATTTCAGGCCATCAGCGCATCGTCGAAGGCAACCACAGCACGATGGCCGGGAAAGCTATGATCAGGGCGATCTTCACCACGTCGGCCGCGATGAAGGGCAGCACGCCGCGCATGATCTGACCCAGTGGCACCTTCGGTTGCAGGCTCTTGATGACGAAGAGATTGATGCCGAAAGGCGGCGTGATCAGGCCGAGCTCGACGATGATCAGCATCAGCACGCCCCAGAAATAGATGTCGAAGCCCAGCCCCACGATGATCGGGGTGACCACCGGCACGGTGATCACCATCACCGCGAACGAATCCATGATCGCGCCCAGAGCCAGGTAGAACAGGATGAAGAACAGGAGGATGACAATCGGCGACATGTCGAGATCGCCAATCCAGCGTGCGACGAAATCGGGTGCGCCGCCAAGGTTGACGAAGAAGGAGAAGATCAACGCGCCGAAGATGAGGCCGTAGATCAGCGCCGTCGTTGCTGTCGTCTCCGACATGACCGAGAGAAAACGTGCAGGATTGAGCTTGCCACGCGACAGGGCAAGCAGGAAGGCGCCCACCGCGCCGACGGCCGCGCTTTCCGTCACCGTAAATATGCCGCCATAGAGCCCGCCGATCACCAGTGTGAACAGGACGATGACGGGCAAAGCCCGTATCAGGGCAGGGAGGATCGGCTCAATGTCGGTTTCGGCGGGCGTGGCGATTTGGGGGTTCATCCGCACCACCACGGTAATGGCCGCGAAATAAAGCAGGAGCGCCAGCAGTGCAGGGACGATAGCGGCCATGAACAGGGTGGCGATGGATTCTTCGGTCAGGAGCGCGAAGAGGATGATCGCCCCCGAGGGCGGCACCAGTGCGCCAAGCGTGCCGCCAGCGGCCACGGAGCCGGTGGCGAACGAGGGCGCGTAGCCACGCTTTTCCATCTCGGGGAGGGCGATGCGCCCGAAGGTCGCCGCCGTCGCGACGGACGAACCCGACACAGCGCCGAAGCCCGCGCAACCCGCGACCGTGGCATAGGCGAGGCCGCCCCGAATGCGCCCGAGAATTGCGTAGGCAAGTCGGTAGATGTCGGTAGAGATGCCGGCCGCGACCGCAAAACTGCCCATCATCAGGAACAGCGGCAGGGTTGCCACCTGCGGGTTCATAAGGAATTCCATCGCGTCGGTGGCGAAGACATTGCCGGCCGATGTTCCGCCTACGAAAAGCATGGTGCCGAACAGGCCGACGAAGCCGGTAACGGCCGCGATCGGCAACTGTGCCAATACGCCCAGCCAGAGAACCAGAAAGGCGACGACGACGAACCATCCGGGGCTGCCGGTGGCAAAGGCAACGAGGCTCCGGTAGTCGACCAGATACCAGATTGCCGTCGAGCCAAGCAGGGCCACCAGGAGCAGGATCACGGCGGCGCCTATAGGCTTGGTCTTTTGCTCTTGGGTGGTGGATGGAATTGGCCGGATGATGTCGAGCAGCACATTGCCAAGTTGCACCAGGGCTGCGAGCGACATGGCGGCGGCAACGAAGAAATAGGTCGGCGCGATTGGCCAGTTGAGGATGAGCGTGGCGCGTGACTGCCCCTGGAACCGCACGCCAAGCGTCCAGATCCGCCAGGCCAGAAGCGCGAAGAACAGCGCCAGCAGGATGGAACCCATCAGGTTCAGCCACCAGCTTACCCGCGGGCTGATGGCTTGGCCCAAGAGATCGACCTTGAGATTGACGCGCCGCGCAGCGCCGGCAGGCAGCGTGGCGGCGATCGCCATGGCGAAGACCTGTGCCATCACTTCGTTGAGCGCGACCACGGCCGTGCCGAAGATCCAGCGCATCAAGACGTCGGTGACGACAGCCAGCGCACCACACAGCATGCCAAGGACGGCCAGCGCAGAAACGACGTTGCTGCCGGTGTGCAGCCAGCGTTCGAAGATGTTGGCTGGCTGCCCGGACGCCGCCCCGGCGTTCACGAGTGCGCCCCGCGCACGATCTGATCGATGGCGCCAAAGACCGGCGCGCCGTCAGGCATCCTGGCCTCCATGCGGACCCGGTCGCCGAAGGACAGGAAGGGAGTTTTGGGCGCCCCCTCATCCAGCATCTCGATGCCCCGGCGCTCCGCAATGCAGGACGAGCCGACCTCGCGGTAATTCTCGTTGGAGACGGTACCCGATCCGATCACCGTTCCTGCGACAAGGTCGCGCGAATAGGCGGCATGCGCGATCAGTCCGTCGAAACCGATCGACATGTCATGACCGTGCGCGGCCCCGAAACGGTTGCCGTTCCAGTCCACCTCAAGCGGCAGCGCCACCTGGCAATCGCGCCAGGCGTCTCCCAATTCATCGGGCGTGACGGCAACGGGTGCCATCGAGCAATGCGGCTTGCATTGCAGCCAGCCAAAGCCGGTCTTCATCTCGATGGGTGCAATGCGCCTGAGGCTCCAGTCGTTGATCTGGACCACGAGGCGGATGTGGCGTGCGGCTTCGGCTGGCGTCGCGCCCATCGGCACCGCGTCGATGATGATGCCGAATTCGCCCTCGAAGTCGATGCCGTCCTCGGCCGAGGGCAGACGCACATCCTCGTATGGCGCAAGGAAGCGATCGGAGACGCCCTGATACATGAGCGGCCTGTCGCTGTCGCCCTTGGCATCCTTGCCGAAAACCTTGGCCATCAGTGCGCCGTGGCTGTCATAGGCCGATCCGTCGAGCCATTGCCAGGCGCGAGGCAAAGGTGCCAGGGCGAAAGCCGGGTCGAACGCGATTTCGCCAGAAACCGGGCCGGCATTGAGGGCGGCATATTCCGCCTGCAGGCTCGCCTCGACGTCAGCCCAGCGCTCAAGCGCCTGCTGCAAGGTCTCGACCGCCTGCGCCGGCACGGCGCGGCCGTTGTCGCGCGAGACGAGGTGCAGTCGCCCGTCAGGGGTGCCGGTCGGCAGTGTCGCAAGTCTCATGTCTTCCTCCCCGGTGCTCCGGCGTCAGTCTCTAAGGATCGCCACCGGGCGGCACCAGCCGGCCGATCCGCGATCGACCTTCACCGGAAAGGCCATCACGTCGAAGCCGGTAGACGGCAATGATTCGAGATTGCCGAGTTTTTCGATATGGCAATAGACGGTTTCGGCGCCGGCCTTGTGACCTTCCCAGAACAGGGACCAGTCACCCGTCTCGCGGATCCGGTTCATCTGCGACATCAGCGGCGCATCCCAGCTCCACGCATCGGTGCCACATACCCGCATGCCCCGCGACGTCATCCACAGCGTCGCCTCGCGGCCGATGCCGCAGCCGGCCGAGACGTAGTCATCGTGCCCGTAGCGCGAGCCGGCACGCGTGTTGACCAGCACGATGTCGCCGGGCTTCAGATCGTGGCCGATCCGCTTCAACTCGGCCTCGACATCGGCGGCCGTGCACACATAGCCGTCCGGCAGGTGCCTGAAATCCAGCTTCACGCCCGGTCCCATGCACCATTCCAGCGGCACTTCGTCGATGGTCATTGCCGGCTTCCCGCCGTCCATCGTGGGATGATAATGCCAGGGCGCATCCATATGGGTGCCGTTGTGGGTCGACAGTTCGCACATCTCGACCGCGGCCCCCTTGCTGTCGAGCTGCTTGTCGACGGGAATGCCGAACATCCGCTCGAATTCGAGGGCGCCGGCATCATGCCCGACATGCCTGATTTTCGGTTCCAGACCGGGAGGGTCGGTCCGCAGGCCAGCGGTAAGTACGACGGAAAGATCGATGATCCTGCTTGCCACGGGGGCTCCTCCTCCTGCGCACCAGACCCGCGGCGCCTGCGGCGAACGGGGTTCCTGGCATCATTGGACCTTCCGGCAGGACCGGCGCGCCAGGGCGGCACGACAAGCCCTCCCGAGGCAGTCAGAGGCGACGCTATCCATCGTCCAACCATTTGTCGAATGGATAGAGGTGATGCCTTGTATTGGCAGTAGCGATGCAAACTGTCCGGCTTCGTTGTTCGGAAGACCGCTGCAGCGCGGGCAAATCGATGAGAGGCATT
>Ga0213835_100284_pt1 | contig 56384 bp, 49 predicted proteins | sample SWPATP01_FD_160576 | JGI IMG/M metagenome (GOLD analysis project Ga0213835, IMG submission 160576) | Coastal seawater microbial communities from Marineland, Florida, United States - SWPA TP0 #1 | ecosystem: Environmental > Aquatic > Marine > Coastal | place: USA: Florida | collected 2016-08-05
TAATGATCGCAACACTTGCAAACTGTTGCCACCATGAGCCAAAACCTTCCCCCTTCTTCCGAAAACTCAGTGCAAGTTCCACCATCCCGTCGGCGTCAACGTCTCATTACGGGGGCGGCTGTGGGCATTGTGTTAGCCGTGGGAGCGGGCCTAGGCTATGGGCGTTACTACATCTACCAGCGCTTATCACCACAAATTGAGCAGCAGCTTAATAAGCAAATTGATCGCCCCATTAACCTGGGGTCAGTGCAAGGATTTTCCTTGGGGGGATTACGGTTTGGCCCGTCTGAACTGCCACCAACGGCGGATTCCAATGATCAGCTTCTGGTTGAGGCGATCGCCGTTGATTTTAACCTGTGGACATTGCTCACCCAGCGGCGCTTAGACCTAAACCTCACCCTGATTAATCCCCAGGTGACCGTTGAGCAAAACCAAGCCCGCAGATGGCTAGATTTGAACATTGCTCCCGATGACCCAGACACCGAAGGTCTCGAAGTTAATATCAACAACATCCGCCTCCGCCGGGGTCAACTGACGTTAATTGCCCGCCAACGTTCCGGCACCCTGAGTCCCCCTGTGCAGTTGGCGATCGCTTCTGGTAAAGGCCGCCTCACGAACCAAAACAAAGTAATCAATTTTGATGTCCAGGGGAAGTTGGCGTCGGGGGGAGACTTAAACATCGAAGGAATCCTCGATTTTGAGCAAGAAACCAGCAATCTCAGGATTCGCGCCCAGAAATTAGACCCTGTCGCCATTTCTAACCTGGTGGTTCCCCCTGTCACCTTTTCCGGTGGTGTAGTAGATGGTGCCATCGAGTTATTCCTAGAAGAAGGCGACCTCAGCGATTGGAATGGGGAGTTAATGGCCGAGGGTTCGACCCTAATCGTTCCGGCCCTTACCAAACCCGTAGAAGATTTTTCCGGCAAAATTGGCTTTCAAAACCAAGAACTTCAATTCCAACAGACGACAGGCCGCCTGGGGACGCTTCCATTTAGTGGCGATCTAAATATCAATTTTGAAACGGGTTTTACGGGGCAAATTGAGACGGCCCCCGCCGAAATCGCCCAAATTCTGGACACCTTTGAATTAGAATCCCCAGCCTTTCCGGTGGAGGGTCAATTGGCAACGACGGTGACCTTTGGGGGGCCACTGGAACAAATTCAGTTGGCCGTTGCGGCAACGAATGCCAGCCAATTAAAAGTTGATCGCCTGACCCTGGAGCGTTTTCAGGGCGATCTGACCATTACGGGTAATCGTTTTCTGGTTGAGCAGTTCACCGCCCAACCTACCTTGGGGGGCAATATCACCGGCCAAGGGGTGATTCAATTGGCTGATGAAAGTACGTCTTCGCCTGGGGCGATCGCAATTGCGGCCCAGGGGGATCAATTACCGACAAATGCCCTGGCCCAACTCTACGAACTCAATTTACCCGTCACTGCCGGGCCGGGACGCACAGATGTGGTGTTTGAAGCGCCCCTGAACCAAGTCTCAGAATTTGTCGTCTCAGGTACCGCTGTGGTGCCCGTGGCTGGGGGCCTGGTGACAATGCCCAACCTGCGCATTACCCAAACCCAATTCCAAACCCCTGCCCGCGCCCAGGGACTGCGTCTCGCCCAGCTTACGGAACAGGAACTGCCCTCCTTTCTCCAGCGCAGTATCGTCAATGGTGATTTCCAAGTTGCGGGCACCTTTGGCCAGTCAGAACCCCAGGCACAAGCGGGTTCCCTCGACATTACTGGTCAGGCCCGCACCAGTTTTGCCAATGGTCAGGCGATCGCCCGCAATATTCGCGTTGGGGATGGTCGGTGGCGCGCTGACCTGGCTTTAAATAACCTCGATCTTAAAGAAATTTTACCCGCTGTTCCCCGTACCCTAGTGGCGGACTACTCCGGCCAATTCCAGACTGGGGGAACCTTAGCCGAAGTGAACTTAAATACCATCGAAGCAACGGGTTCTGGACGCCTCACGGTGGGCAATGGCGAGATTCGCACCGAGGGCGTCACCGTCGCTGGGGGGGAATGGTACAGTCGCACCGCCCTAAATAATGTAGATTTAGTGAGCTTTGCCCCCCAATTGGCCAATGTGGCAAATACAGTCCCCAGCCAAGGTCAGTTTGAGGTGCGGGGTAATTTAGAGGATCTCTCAGTAGAGGGGATTTTGGCCCAAGGTTCCCTGAGCGCCAGACTAGCAGGCGGTGTCATTGACGGCGGATTGTTAACGCTTCAGAATGGCCAACTCCAGGGGGATTTTACCGCTCAAAATTTGGCTCTGAATCGCCTCAATAGCAGCCTGGAGGGAATTGGCAGTGGCGCTGTGCAATTAACAGCGGATGTGACCCAGCCAGACCTGAAGAACGTGCGGGCCGAAGGGGATCTGCGCCTCAGTGAAGGGGTCGCCCTGATTAATTCTCCGTTAACCAGTCAATGGGCTTGGAATGGGCAGCAACTGCAAATCCAAAGGGCGATCGCCGAAAATTTCCGGGCCGATGGGGTCTTAACCATTGATAGTGATCGCCTTGGTCGCGATGCAAGCCAAGCAATTACACAATTGGCCCTCAACCTAGAAGCCCAAAATCTCGATCTCCAGCAACTGCCTTTACCGGAGGTGGCCCAGTCTCTCGATGTTGCAGGTCAAGGGGATTTTCGAGGCACGATCCAAGGGACACTCCAGCAACCCCAGATCAATGGTCAAGTCGCTCTTAATAATGTGCAGTTAGCCGAATTAACCCTCGACCCCACCCTCCAGGGCACCATTCAAACCCGCAGCGATCGCCGCACCATCATTGCCATCGAAGGGGAAGAAGACCAGATTTTTGCCCGTCTGAACTCCCGTCTCCGCCCAGAACAGGCCGAACTCAAGCTCGATGGCTCGACCCTAGACCTCGCCCTGGAGTACAACCAAGCGGGCCTCGAACCTACCCGACTCCAACTGAGTAGTGGCAACCTCCCCGTTACTTTGGTTCAACAGGTGGCCCAGGGACAACCCGCTTTGCAACGACTTGATTTTCCCCTAGAAACGATGGTCTTGGGGGGACGACTCTCCAGTGAACTGCGGGCGGATCTCCAGGCGAATTCGGTGTCCGGTCAGATGGCGATCGCCCAACCGATGCTGGGTTATCTTGAAGGCGATCGCCTCAGTGGAAACTTTTACTTTGCCAACGATACCCTCAGGCTCCAGGATTTCCAATGGGCGCAAAATGGCGGCCTCTACAGCGTCGATAGCACCATTGCCCTGGCCAACGAAAACCGTCCTAGCCCAACCATTCAAACCACGGGCACCATCGAACAAGGCCGAATTGAAGATGTTTTAGCGGCCCTGCAAATTTTTGATTACGACGATTTCCAAAATCTCGGCAGTTTGTCCCTACCGGATTATTTTGGCCGTTCCAGTCGCTTCGATCGGAGCGCCGATCTCTATGCCAACCGTCCCCAGGATCCGCCCCCCATCACCACTGAAATTGAGTCTGTGGCCGTGCCAGCCCAACCCACCCTGGAATTAGCCGATGCCACGCCCCCTGAACGGGAAAAATATCGTTGTGATACCCTCCTCAACGGCATGGCTGAAGCGACTCCGCCGGAAAATAATGGCGAAAATCCGGCCCTCTACAGCCGTGGCGATCGCCAACAATCCTTTGCCGAAAGAATCGCTCTCCTCAGTTGTGTCCAAAGCCAACTCAATTTAGATGTCGCCGAGAGTAAACCACTCCTGCCCGCAGAATTAGCAGACCTCCGGGGGGAATTTAGCGGCGATTTGAGCCTTGCCTACAGTGCAGAGACTGGCCTCCAGGCGGATTTTGATCTCACTGGCGGATACCGCGAAGTGGCCGTGTTTGGCGAATCACAGATTGTCGGTTCCCCTTGGCAGTGGGGCGAGATCACGATGCCCCAGATTATCGCCCGTGGCGTACTGCGAGACCGGGTCTTAACGTTGCGGCCCGTGGGCATTCGTCTCTCGGAACAAGATGGCGGGGGACGCCTAAGCTTTATTGGTAGCTTTGGGGGCGATACCCAAACGGGACAATTGCGTCTCACCGAAGTCCCCGTGGCCTTTTTAGAAAAGTTCGTTGATTTACCTGAGGCGGTGGCGATCAACGGTTTTATTAACGCCAATGCCGCCCTTGCGGGAACTCCTGATGATCCCTCGGCCCGGGGTGAAATGACCATGGCCAACGCTAGCATCAATGACACGCCAATCAATAGCGTCAAGGGGAACTTCACCTATGATGATGCCCGCCTCGATTTCATCGTTGATAGTGAACTGGTGCCTGAGGCTGACCCCCTCCAAATTACGGGCAGTATTCCTTACCAACTCCCCAATGCGACAGTCGTCCCGGAGAGTAACGCGCTCAATCTCACGTTTAACCTTGAGAATGAAGGCTTTGCCCTCTTAAATATTTTGACGCGGGGTCAAGTGGCTTGGCTGGGCGGTGAAGGGGAAGTGGATCTGTCCATTGACGGAGAAATTGATCCCGACACGGGGCGGCCAGTGGATCTGGTGGCGGACGGTCAGGTGGCGATCGCCCAGGCAGAGATCCAAGCCCAGGTACTGCCCGATGCCCCCTTGACCAATGTCCATGGGCAAATTGACTTTAATCTAGATACCCTGACCGTCCAAGAACTCACCGGCGATTTTAGTGGTGGCCAGGTGGCGATCTCTGGGCAACTGCCCCTCGCCAGGGCGACGACCGAGAGCCAAACCCTCGATGTGCGCCTAGAAGATCTCAACTTTGTGCTGCCTGATCTCTACCAAGGGGGCGTTGCGGGCAATCTGATCATTGCTGGTACCAGCCTAGAGCCGACCATTGGGGGCGATTTAACCCTCCGAGAAGGGCGTATTTCACTGGCAGGGAACCAAGAAAATGGCAATGGTAATGGCAACTCAGCCGCAGCCATAGACCAACAAACCACGGCCGGGAATAAACAGCTTGACCCAGGGACATCCCCAACACCGAAACGCGTTTCCAATGTCGATCTGCGGGCGATCACAGAGTTTAAAGACCTGAAAATCACCCTTGGCGATCGCGTACAAATTACCAGGCAACCGATTCTGAACTTCCTCGCAACGGGCGATTTAACCCTCAATGGCACCCTCAATGATCTGCGTCCTGCCGGGGTGATTCAGTTAGATCGAGGTCAAGTCAATCTCTTTGCTGCCCAACTGCGGCTTGCGGGTAATCGTAATACCGCGACCTTTACCCCCAACTTTGGCCTCGATCCAGAGCTTGATATCACCCTAGAGACTTCTCTGTTGGAAAATTCCCGGTCATTTCTTGCCACTACCGATCCCCTTTCTGCTGAAATTCGTGACAATAGCGTCTTTGGCCCCAGCCAGATCGGCACCGTCGAAACCATCCGTATCCAAGCCAATGTGCGGGGACGGGCGAGCAATTTAGATGAAAATATTGAATTGACCAGTAGTCCGCCCCGTAGTGAAACGGAGTTGATTTCTCTCTTGGGGGGATCTTTCTTAGAAAACTTCACCGGGGGCAGCACCAACGAAACCCTAGCTTTGGCTAACCTAGCTGGTTCCGCCCTTTTGAGTAATATCCAAGATGTCATTGGCAATGCCCTTGGTTTGAGCGAGCTACGCCTCTTCCCCACGGTGATTACAGAAGATGAAAATGAGAGCAGTTCAACCTTGGGACTGGGGGCAGAACTCAGTGCCAACATCAGCCCAGATTTGTCCTTGTCGGTGCTGCAAATTCTGAATAGTAGCCAGCCCGCTCAGTTTGGTCTCCGGTATCGGGTCAACGATGAGATTTTTGTGCGGGGCTCCACGGATCTCAACAACGATAATCGCTTTTCTGTCGAATACGATCTGCGATTTTAGACACAAAAGCAGAAAATTTAACAATCTTTCCTGAGAAACGTTAACATTATTTAATAACCAACCTGAAACACAGGATAAGACGCTCTTTTAAGAATCGCATAATTATTTTGCTTATCCTCAAATCCTAGGAGGCTCTCAGTAGTGAACAAAAACAACAAAAAATGGCGCAGTACCGGGCTTTATGCCCTATTGGCGATCGTCGTGATCTCCTTGGCTGTGTCTTTCTTGGATCAGCAACCCCAAAGTCGAGAGACCTGGCGTTATAGTCAGTTCCTCCAAGAAGTCCAGCAGGGCAATATCGAAAGTGTCAAAATCAGTGGCGATCGCACTAAAGCTTTTGTCCCGGCCCAGGATGGCACGCCTATCCTCGTCAACCTTCCCCCCGGTGATACGGAGTTAATCGACATCCTCAGCGAAAACAATGTCGATATTGCCGTGTTACCCCAGAGTGACGACAATTGGATTTTCCGCGCCCTCAGTACACTCATTTTCCCAATCCTACTACTCGTGGGGTTATTCTTCCTGCTCCGGCGCGCCCAGAGTGGCCCCGGTTCCCAGGCCATGAACTTTGGCAAATCAAAGGCACGGGTTCAAATGGAACCCCAGACCCAAGTCACCTTTGGTGATGTGGCAGGGATTGAGCAGGCCAAACTTGAGTTAACCGAAGTTGTTGACTTCTTGAAAAACGCTGATCGGTTCACTGCAATCGGTGCAAAAATTCCCAAAGGGGTGCTCCTCGTTGGCCCTCCCGGAACCGGTAAAACGCTCTTGGCAAAAGCCGTTGCTGGGGAGGCTGGTGTCCCTTTCTTCTCCATCTCTGGTTCTGAATTCGTCGAAATGTTCGTCGGGGTCGGTGCTTCCCGTGTCCGCGATCTTTTTGAACAGGCCAAACAAAATGCCCCCTGTATCGTCTTTATTGATGAAATTGACGCCGTGGGTCGCTCCCGTGGTGCTGGTCTCGGTGGCGGTAACGATGAGCGGGAACAAACCCTAAACCAGCTCCTGACAGAAATGGATGGTTTTGAAGGTAACACTGGCATCATTATCATCGCTGCGACTAACCGTCCCGATGTCTTGGATGCGGCGTTAATGCGCCCCGGTCGCTTTGATCGTCAAGTGGTCGTCGATCGCCCCGACTATTCCGGTCGTTTAGAAATTCTCAATGTCCATGCCCGGGGTAAAACCCTCTCGAAGGATGTGGATCTCGAAAAAATTGCCCGTCGGACTCCCGGCTTCACCGGTGCAGATTTGTCGAACCTCCTAAACGAGGCAGCAATTCTGGCAGCCCGTCGCAATTTGACGGAAATTTCTATGGACGAAGTGAACGATGCAATTGATCGCGTCCTCGCTGGCCCTGAGAAGAAAAACCGCGTCATGAGTGAAAAGCGCAAAACCCTTGTTGCTTACCACGAAGCAGGCCATGCCCTCGTTGGTGCTTTGATGCCCGACTATGACCCAGTCCAAAAAATTAGCATTATCCCCCGGGGTCGTGCTGGCGGTTTAACTTGGTTCACCCCCAGTGAAGATCGCATGGATTCTGGTCTATACTCCCGTGCCTATTTACAAAACCAGATGGCCGTTGCCCTCGGTGGCCGCATTGCTGAAGAAATTATCTTCGGTGAAGAAGAAGTCACCACAGGTGCTTCTAATGACTTACAGCAGGTCGCTAATGTTGCCCGACAAATGATTACCCGCTTCGGGATGAGCGATCGCCTGGGGCCTGTAGCCTTGGGTCGCCAAAATGGTAACGTTTTCATGGGTCGTGACATTGCCTCTGATCGGGACTTCTCCGATGAAACAGCCGCCGTAATTGACGAAGAAGTCCGGGGCCTCGTGGAAGAAGCCTACAAGCGCGCGAAAGATGTGCTTGTCGGTAACCGCAGTGTCCTCGATAAATTAGCAGCGATGCTTGTCGAAAAAGAGACCGTTGATGCTGAGGAGTTACAAACCCTACTCATGGAAAGTGACGTGCAAATGGCCGCTTTCTCTAGTACCGCAGCTTAAGCGACTCGGAAAATTGAATTATTGCTAATCACTACGGTGAGAAACGAGATCCCTAATTGTTTTAGGGATCTTTTTTTGTCTAAAACGTTGGCACATTAATGTGGCCGACACTGACGAGCACAGAAGAGCCGCCCACGGCGATTTCCGTCAATTCCCCTTTTTGCTGTTGCATGGTCAGCATGAGCTGACTGGGCCGCCCCATTTGAATGCCTTGGTAAATCTGCCAAGTTTGTAATGTCGCCTGGCTGGGTAGGTAGCGATGTAGATAACCCGCCAAACTCGTGGCCGCTGAACCCGTTGCCGGATCTTCAGCAATGCCCAGGCCGGGGGCAAACATCCGCGCATAAATTTGATTGTCTTCGGTTACGACAAAGGGATAGATGTGGGCTGCCAGTTGATGCTGGCATTCTTTTTCCCAAAAGGTGCGGTTGAGGGAGCAACGGCTCAGGGCATCGAGATCCTTGAGGGGCAAATATAAAAAGGGCAGTCCACAGGAAATCACCGCCGGTTTTAGCACCGGGTGTAAGTCGTGGGCCTGGAGATTTACCAGGGAAGCGTAATCGATGGATTGCGATCGCTCAATAAACTGGGGCAACTGGGCCGCACTTAGGGCAGTGGTACGAACTTGATCCTGTTCCCAATAGATAGAGACGGGGACAATCCCCACTTCTTCTTGGAAGCGCACAAGCTGACAATTTGCAGGTAGATAACCGAGATGGGCCAGAAGGTAGGCGGTTCCCACGGTGGGATGGCCCGCAAAGGGAATCTCGGCGGCGGGCGTAAAAATCCGCAGTTGAAAGTCCGTATCAGGATCTTTTGTGGGAAAAACAAAGACAGTTTCTGAAAGGTTAAGCTCCTTGGCGATTGCCTGCATTTGATGCGAACTTAACCCTTGGGCCTGGGGGAACACCGCCAGGGGATTACCCCCGAAAATTTGCTCTGTAAACACATCGAGGGTATGAAAAGTATAGGTTTGTGACATATAGGTTAAAAATAAACTTAAACTAAGGCCGGTGCCGTGGAGATTTGAATGGAAACGTCTGCTAAATCAAGAATTTGCGGAATCAGATCTTCTTTTTTGACGGCCATCATATGGACACCGTGGCAGAGATTTTTGGCAATTTTTACCTGCTCCGCCGCAATTTTGAGACCCTCTTCGAGGGGATTTTCAGCTTGGGCTAGGCGCTCAATAATCGCATCGGGAATTTGCGCCCCTGGTACACAGCGGTTGATAAATTGAGCATTTTTTGCCGATTTCAACAGAAAAATTCCCGCAAATACGGGCACATCATATTGACTAGCCACCCGGTTCATAAATTCTTCGAGTCGCTGGAAATCCGTAATCATTTGCGACTGGAAAAACTGCGCCCCGGCTTCTACTTTGCGGGCAAAGCGAGATTCAATGGTGTACCAACTCTTAAGCTGGGGATCCACCGCGCCCCCAGGGAACAAATCCAGGGGGCCATCGGGCATTTTTTTGTCGTTAAAGTCTTGGCCGTTATTTAATTTGGTGATCAGTTTTAATAGACGCACCGATTCGAGATCGAAAACTGCCTTGGCTTTGGGGTGATCGCCCGCTTTGACGGGATCCCCCGTGAGGGCCAACACATTCCGTAAACCCAGGGCATGGGCGCCCATTAAATCTGCTTGGAGACCAATGACATTGCGATCGCGGCAGGCCACCTGAAAAATTGGGTCGATACCGTTTTGCAAGAGTAAAGTTGAGGCGGCAATGGACGACATGCGCATCACGGCCCGGCTCCCATCGGTCACATTCACCCCATGGACGCGATCGCCAAGCAATTTTGCCATCCGCAGCATTTTTGTCGGGTCACCCCCCTTTGGAGGCGCAACCTCAGCCGTAACGACAAAGTCTCGATTTTCGATGGCACGACGCAGACGGGTGGTCATGGAAGCAGTTTTAGGGTTAAAAAATCACAGGTAATGAACCATTCTACAGGGACGGCAGAAAACCAAGGGCGTCTTTCACCTGCTTGAGGGTTGCATTTGCAACAGTGTCAGCTTTTTCACGGCCTTCCCGCAACACCTGATCGAGGTAATCGGGGTTCGCCATAATGTCATGGTATTTCGTTTGGATTGGCTCCAGGGCGGCAATGACGGTCTCTGTGAGGAGGGGTTTAAATTGACCCCAGCCCATATCGGCACATTCAGCGGCTACGGTTTCTTTGGGTTTACCACTGAGCAGAGCATACAACCCCAGCAAGTTATTGCATTCCGGGCGGTTAGGATTGTCAAACTCTAGGCCCCGTTCGGGATCGGTTTTGCACTTTTTGATTTTCTTCGTCAGGACATCGGGGGGATCCAAAAGATTAATCCGGCTTAGTTCCGAGGGATCGGACTTGGACATTTTCTTCGTGCCATCGGTGAGGCTCATCACCCTAGCCCCCGTTGTCCGAATCAGCGGATCCGGCATTTTCAGCACGGGGTTTTTCTTCGTGCCAAATTTGTCGTTAATGCGGATCACAATGTCGCGGGTCAGCTCTAAATGTTGTTTTTGGTCTTCGCCCACGGGCACTTTATCGGCATCATACAGGAGAATATCAGCGGCCATCAGCACCGGATAATCGAGCAGGCCAACGCTGACGTTTTCCCCTTGTTTTTGGGCTTTTTCTTTGAACTGAATCATCCGCTCTAACCAGTTCAGGGGCGTCACACAATTTAACAACCAGGCCAATTCGCTATGGGCTTTAACGTGGGATTGAACAAAAATGGTCGAGTGGGTCAAGTCAATGCCACAGGCAAGATACAACGCGGCGATCGCCTTTGTATTATTTGCTAGAACCTTGGGGTCATGGGGCACCGTAATCGCGTGGAGATCTACCACACAGAAAAAACTGTCATAGTCCTGTTGAATTTCCACCCAGTTTTGGATCGCCCCAAGATAGTTGCCGAGGTGAAGATTACCAGTGGGTTGTACCCCAGAGAGAATGCGCTGTTTCGCCATGGATCGCTACGGTGTGGAATGCCCCAATGATTATCGGCCAAATGTTTCAGACTGTAAAGTTGCCTGACAAAGCCCAGGGGCGATCGCCTTCCTTTTAGCGAGATCTATCACCAAGAGGTCAGATTACAATAGAGATACAGGATCCTAAAATTTGCCCCTTTTTTCCCGTTAATTTTAAAGGCGCAATTTTTGAAATTTCCTGCGGTCATTTGCGCCAGTATTGTCTTGCGGCCCATGCCATGAAAATTCTTTGTCTTACGGTTTTTCCCGATGAGTTTCTTGCGCTCCAAAGGGCGATCCATCACCCCTGGCAGGAAACCTTAACCCCTTGTGGTACTCCCTACCTCGCCACCAACTACAACGGGTTACAACTCGCCCTTGTGCATCTTTCTGCCAAATCCCTTGCTAATCCCCAGCGTCTTATTTCCCTAGGCGACCATCTAAAGCCGCAGTTGATTGTGATGGTTGGCATCTGTCGCGGCAATCCGGCCAAAGTTGTTTTAGGGGATATTATCGTTGCCCAGAAAATTTTCACGCTACCAACGGCAAACCGCACCAGTGACTCCGCTTACATCCTCGCCCAACCTTGGCAAGGACGACTCTTGGGGCAATCTAGCGCTTGGCAACAGCAAATCCAAACGCCGCGTCCTAAATCAAGCTTGCACCAGCGGGGCTGGTTACTCCACACTCTCTACGACCACGAACTCAAGCCTGACCATTGCCCCCCACCCCAGGCCCACCCTGAGCGCCGCCACCACTGCCCTGACTGGCCTTTGATTTTCGAGCAATTAGTCACCGAAAAATTACTCACTGCCGACCCGGTTCGCCTCACGGCCTTGGCCATCGATTTAATCCGTGATAATCACGCGCTCCATTTAGCGACGGGTTTCCCCCACGATCCAGCGGTTCCCAGCGTGCATTTAGGGGCGATCGCCGATGTGACCCATACCAATTTCCAGACCGAGGAGGATCCTTTTGCGACCCAGACTCACCTATTTGGCCTAGATATCGGCAGTGCCGCCGCCACAACCCTGGCTACTGCAATAGACTGTCCTGCCATTGTGATCAAAGCGGTGCAGAGCTACGGTAATCCTCAACCCCCCCTGCCCTTCCGTGCCTATGCCACCGAAGCGGCGGCCCAATTTTTCCTCGGCTTCCTCCGGCACCTTAACACCCCAAATTCCCCTGGGCTATTCTCGCTCCCCGTGAGTTAAAGGCCGTGGCGGTTCTGTTTTGAGAACGAAGCCGTTATAATAACCGAGTTCTGCGACGAGCCTTCACAGTCTTTAATTTTCCCATGTCTGAGTCTAGCCATTCCTCCCTCGATGACATTCGCGCTACCCGATTAGAAAAGGTTGATCAACTCAAGGCGATCGCCATGAATCCCTACGCCTACAAATGGGAGATCAGCCACCACACCGCCGAACTACAGGAAAAATATAAAGACATCGAAGCTGGAGAAGAAGTCGAAGACACCGTATCCATTGCTGGGAGAATTCTCGCCCGTCGTGTCTTCGGTAAACTTGCGTTTTTTAGCCTCCAGGACGAAACTGGCACGATCCAGCTTTACCTCGATAAGAAATTAATTAATGGCGGAATGCCCGACCTCGAAGGCGCATTCAACCACCTCAAAAAACTCACCGACGTCGGCGATATTATTGGTGTCAAAGGTATTATCAAGCGCACCGAAAAAGGGGAACTCTCCATTAAAGTGAGCCAATTTGCCATGCTCACCAAATCCCTGCTGCCTCTCCCGGACAAATGGCATGGCCTCACCGACATCGAAAAACGCTACCGTCAGCGTTACGTTGATCTGATTATTAACCCCCAAGTAAAAGAGACATTCCGCCGTCGCGCCAAAATTACTGCCGCCATCCGCCGTTATCTTGAAGACCGCGATTTCCTTGAAATTGAAACTCCCGTCCTCCAAGCTGAAGCTGGCGGCGCAGAAGCCCGTCCTTTCATTACCCACCACAACACCCTTGATATGCCGCTCTATCTGCGGATCGCCACGGAATTACACCTGAAGCGCTTGGTCGTCGGTGGCTTTGAGCGGGTCTTTGAACTGGGGCGCATCTTCCGTAATGAGGGCGTTTCCACTAAGCACAACCCCGAATTTACCTCCATCGAAGTCTACCAAGCCTATGGTGACTATTTCGACATGATGGATCTCACAGAAGATCTAATTCGTACCCTTGCGAAGGACATCGTCGGTCAAGCTCAACTGCCCTATGGTGAGGTGATCGTTGATGTGGGTACTCCCTGGCGCCGGGAAACCATGCAAAACCTCGTTCAGGAAGCCACAGGGATCAATTTCCTCAGCTTTGATGACCTTAACGCCGCAAAGCAAGCCGCTGAATCTGTAGGAATGCACATTCCCGAAAAATGTAAAACCATCGGGCAATTACTGAATGAAGCCTTCGAGCAAAAGGTAGAAGCAACTTTAATTCAGCCCACTTTTGTGACGGAATATCCTGTGGAAGTGTCTCCCCTCGCCAAGCCCCACCGCGATAAACCGGGTTTAACGGAGCGTTTTGAATTGTTTATTGTGGGCCGAGAACTTGCCAATGGTTTCTCTGAGTTAACGGATCCCGTCGATCAACGGCAACGGTTGGAAGAACAAGCGGCCAAGAAAGCAGCGGGGGACGAGGAAGCCTGTGATGTGGATGAGGATTTTGTCACAGCACTGGAATACGGCATGCCTCCCACGGTTGGTCTAGGAATTGGGATTGATCGCCTAGTGATGTTGTTGACTAATGCCGAAAGTATCCGCGATGTGATTGCTTTCCCACTGCTTAAGGATCGTTTTCGTGGAATACGAGATGAGACGCTTTCTGGTGATAGGGGCCTCAAACTCTCTGACATCGCTGAAGATAAGAAACTTCCTCAGGTTTCTGACCTTGGTGAAATGTAAGCGGATACTCTTTATTTTTTGAACAAAAACCTTCTTCATTCTAGGCAATATTTAAACTTATTCCTGCGGAATTATGGATCAGCAAAAGTTAACGGAAGTTTTGGCGATCGCCCGACAAATCGGTTGGGGTGCAGGGGATGTTCTCCAAAGTTATTACAAAGGAGATATTAAAAATATTTCTGATAAAAAAGATGGCCCTGTCACCAAGGCAGATTTAGCAGCAAATCACTATATTCTGGAAGCGTTTCAGGAAAAGTTAGGCACTGAAGATTTTGCCTATCTCAGCGAAGAAACCTACGACGGCAATAAAGTTGAACATCCTTGGGTGTGGATTATTGATCCCCTCGATGGCACCCGTGATTTTATTGACCAAACGGGAGAATATGCCGTTCACATTTGCCTTGTTCATGAAGGTCGCCCGGTCATTGCGGTAGTGGTCGTCCCCGAAGCAGAAAAGCTTTATTTCGCGTCGAAAGGGAATGGCACTTTTGTGGAAACTCGTGATGGCACCGTCACCCCAATTAAAGTTTCTGAGCGCAATCAACCAGAAGATTTATATTTAGTCGCCAGCCGTACCCACCGGGATCAACGCTTCCAGGATTTGTTAGATCGCCTACCCTTTAAAGATAGAAATTATGTGGGGAGTGTCGGCTGTAAAATTGCCCATATTCTCGAACAAAAATCCGATGTTTATATTTCTCTATCGGGGAAATCTGCAGCAAAAGATTGGGATTTTGCGGCCCCGGAACTAATCCTCACGGAAGCAGGTGGAAAATTTAGTTATTTTGCAGGCAATGAAGTGCTCTATAACCAAGGCGATGTGGTGAAGTGGGGCGGCATTATGGCGTCTAATGGGCCGTGTCATGCAGAACTTTGTCAGCAGGCGATCGCCATCCTTGCAGAACTAGATCGTACATAGTTTGTCACCAAAAGCAAGGTTGGGATCAATCAAGGGGTCATGACCCATCTCAACGACGGCGAGGGTTAAACCAGGAATTTACACCTTTTCCCACAATCACCCCTTATGCTAAAGAGACTCATTTGTTTTTGATTTGCCACCATGTCTTCGAGTGTCCTTGAAATTTTGGTCATTCTTCTGCTAACTATCCTGAATGGCATCTTTTCCGGTTCAGAGATTGCCGTCGTTTCTGCCCGAAAAATCCGATTAGAGCAACTGTTAGAGCAAGGAAACGTAAAAGCGAGAGCGGCGCTGAAATTAGCGAATAATCCGAATGAATTTCTCTCGACTGTACAAATTGGCATCACCTTAATCGGTATCCTGAGCGGCGCAGTGGGTGGTGCAACCATTGCCCAACGCCTCAAGCCTGCTTTTGATAATATCCCGCGCTTACAACCCTACAGTGAAGCCATTAGCGTGGTGATCGTGGTGACAATTATCACCTATCTATCCCTCGTCATTGGGGAATTAGTGCCAAAACGGATTGCCCTTAATGCTCCGGAAAAAATTGCCTGTACTGTCGCTAAGCCCATGCGCTGGCTGTCTCGTTTAACAACGCCATTAGTACGGATCTTGGGCAGTTCAACGGAGGCTCTGTTACATCTTTTGGGGATTCAGGATTCCAATGAACCGGACATCACAGAAGAAGAAATTAAGGTTTTGATTCGTCAAGGGGCAGAATCCGGTCTCTTTGAGGCGGCAGAGCATGACATTGTTCAACGGGTTTTTCGACTAGGCGATCGCCCCATTAAAGCCATGATGACCCCCCGCACAGACATTGTGTGGCTAGATATCACCGCTCCCCTAGAAGAAAACCTCAAAGAAGTGATGGAGAGTAACCATTCCCGGTTTCCTGTAGGTCGCGACACCCTTGACCATTGCCTGGGGACAGTGCGAGGGACAACCCTATTAAGTGCGCAACTATCGGGTCAGCCCATCGATATACAAGCGATGCTCCAACCTCCCCTTTACATTTCCGAAGGAACACGTACCCTGAGTGTGATTGAACAATTCAAAGCCACAGGGATTCACATTGCTTTGGTCACAGATGAATATGGCGGGATCGAAGGTTTGGTGACGTTGAATGACCTGATGGAGGCGATCGTTGGGGACTTGCCCTCTATGGAACACGATGAGGAACCGATGATTATTCAGCGGGATGACAATTCCTGGCTATTAGATGGACTTTTAGACATTGATGAATTGAAAGCCTTGTTGGAAAAGAAAACGCTCCCCGATGAAGACACAGGAGCATTCCATACTTTAGGCGGATTTATGACGCACCTCCTAAACCATATTCCCCAATCGGGTGAGCATTTTGAGTGGAGTGGGATCCGCTTTGAGGTAGTGGACATGGACGGCGCAAGGGTGGACAAAGTTTTGGTTTCGCTGCTGGATGCCAAGGAACTTGACCAAGCTTAAAATTCGCTAGGCTTTAAGGCAAAACAAAACCCCCTCGTTTAATTTAGGGGGCTTTTTGTTGTAACTGATCAAAAGAAATGGAGCCGAGCAGAGTCGAACTGCTGTCCAAACTGGGTATTCACCCCTAGCTCATTCACAGGTTTAGTTCTTCTAATCCTCAGAACGGGAACGACTGCTTGTTCCGAGTCGCCAAGAATCTCTGGTCTAGTCTTAGCTCTAGTGCAAACCAGATGTATTCCTAGAGAGCATCCGTTGGGGGTTTAGTCATAATCCTTAACGGAGTCGAATTATGAATGCTCGAACCTAAGTTAAGGTGTTCTTATTAAGCTACAGCAGCAGCTTTGCGAGCGAAAGGAACGATGTTGTTCGCAGTTACATTTTGTTTGGATCTTTGATTTGCGAGAGGAGACCCACTCTCGACCTGCATCACAGTGGAAGCTTTCGCCAACCTGTCGAAACCGTTGCGGCCCCGTGCAATGTATTTAGTATAGCATTGGGCCTTGGTTCTTAGGGGGGGGAAACCCGCTATCAAGTTCGCGATCGCCTCCCATTTTTTCTCGTAAGAAGTTCTAGCCCAACAAACTCCGGAGCATCCAGGCATTTTTTTCGTGAACCTGCATCCGTTGGGTGAGCAGATCGGCGGTGGGTTCGTCGTTGGCCTTGTCCACGGTGGGGAAGATGGAGCGGGCAGTGCGGACAACGGTTTCTTGGCCTTCTACCAAAAGACGAATCATTTCTTCGGCAGTGGGTACTCCTGTGCCTTCGGGGATGGCGGAGAGTTCGGCAAATTCTTGGTAGGTACCGGGGGCCGGTACACCCAGGGCGCGGATACGTTCGGCAATGAGATCTACGGCCAGGGCGAGTTCGTTGTACTGGGTTTCAAAGAGGAGGTGGAGGGTCTGGAACATTGGCCCAGTGACGTTCCAGTGGAAATTATGGGTTTTGAGATAGAGGGTGTAAGTGTCGGCGAGGAGGTGGCTTAAGCCTTTGGCGATCGCCTCTCGATCGGCTTCGCTAATGCCAGTGTTGATGGGCATCGGGCCAGAGACAGTGCTCATGGCTACTTCTTCTTTGGCTTTGGTCTTAGTTTTGGATTTACTACCCATTATGTGAAGATTTTCCAGTTAGAGTACTTTTACGCCCATTATCAACAATTTTTTCGGCGATCGCATCCTAGGCGTCAAAACCGAACGCATTTTTAAAGAAAGATTGTCAGTATTTCCTGATGGGTCTGTACCTGGGATTGAATCGTTTGCTGCTGGGCTGGGGTCAGCTTTTCGGCGGTTTGCAAAGCGGCTGTCCACTGTTCAGTAATCGCAGTTGCATCGCGGGGCAGTTGATCCAGATCAAGGCCAGGGAGGTGACATTGTTGCTGTAGCTGGGCCACCTTGGGATCGTAGCTCAGGGCAAAGCAGGGACAAGCGGCGGCGGCAAGGATCAGACTATGGAGACGCATCCCAATCAGAAAATCCACTTGGGCAAAAAGGCTTTTGTACTGTTGCGGTTGCAATGGGGTAATAATCGCCTTGGGTTCTGCTAATTCGTCGTAAAGTTGCTTGGCGATCGCCTCGTCTTGGCTTTTTTGAAACGGCACAAGAATCACACTGGCCTGATGCTGCCGTTGAAATTGTTTGAGGGCTTCCCCCAGAACGGCAATTTTTTGGGGTGTTAAAGTGCGGTGGGAGCGGAGATTGACCGCAATGCGGGGACGGGGTAAACCTGGCATTTCCAGAAAAGATTTTGCTGCTAAAGCCCACACCGGATCTGGGGCGAGCCTGTGGGGAATCTGCCAATTTTTTAATAAATCTGCTGAAGCCTGATCCCGCACGGTGATTTCTGTGCAACCCCGGAGAACAAAGCGCGTAACCTGATTCGCCAAACTAGACTGCAACGGGCCGATGCCCTGGCCCCAGGCGATGGTCTTTTTCCCTAGGAGTTGCGCCCATTTCATCAAACCGGCGTAATATAGCAGGCTTCCTAAACTCGTGACATCCTGCAATAAACTGCCGCCCCCAAAGATAAAACCATCTGCTTTGGCGATCGCCTTGAGGGTTGCCCAGGATTTGTGGGGAATTGCAGTCACACCATAGGCTTGGGCAGTAGCGGTGGGATTGTGGGAGAGGACAATGGGCTTCACCCCAGGGGGCAACATCTGCAACAGAGTCAATAGCAGGGCTTCATCCCCGGCATTTCCCTGACCGTAATAGCCACACAGAACAACATTTGGCATTGTGTCGTTAACGAAAAGATAGGCTTTATTATATCGGCGTGTTTGATTGCGCCCAATTGTCCGCCTAAAGTTGAGTGACGGGCTATGTCCCCCTAGAAACAAAAATCTTCAACAGAGGCTTGAATGCGTCCATGGACTATTTAAATTTTGTTTACTTCTTTACAACAATGATCGCGTTGGCGGCACTGCCTAGTACCAGTGTTGCCCTTGTTGTGACCCGTTCTGCGACGGCAGGTTTTCGCAATGGCTTGGCTGTGGCCTCTGGGATTGTCGCTGGAGATTTAGTCTTTGTCTGCCTTGCTTTGTTGGGGTTGAGTGCGTTAGCGCAACAACTCGGCTCAGTATTTACCCTCATTAAAATCATGGGGGGACTTTACCTAATTTGGCTGGGGATCGGCTTAATTCGGACAAAACAGACTTTTGAATTCAAGGTAAACAATCAACGTCGCACAAATTTTTTGGAAAGTTTTCTGAGTGGGTTTGCTCTTACCCTTGGGGATCTTAAGGCTATTTTTTTCTATGCCAGCTTATTTCCGGCAATCGTTGATCTGAAAACTCTTGGATCTTCTGAAGCAATCACCATTGTGCTTACCACCATTGTGACGGTGGGAGGAGTCAAAGCTGTGTACGCTTATTTTGCAGAACAATTAGTCAAGCGAGTCAAATCACCCAAGGCTCAAAAAGCAGGTAGGGTCGCGGCAGGAACAGCAATGGTTTGTGGTGGCACTTATCTGATTTTCAAGCAGTGATTTTTGCCAACAACCCATGTTGAATCTAGCGAGGGAAAAGAGAAACTGACTTTAAATCGCTGGGGTGATAGATTTTGTGGGGGCGATGGGCGGCATCAATTTCAATCACCAGATCTGTCCAATGGGAATTTTGGGTGAGGGGCTGAATAAAAAGTTCTGGGTGGAGCGATCGCCAAAAATAATCCACAAACTGATCAATTTCTGCATCACTCATTCCCGTTTTACCCTGGGCGATCATTTGGTGTTCTGCATCCTTGCGCCACTGTTTACTCAGACGATAATCTTCCGGGGAGAGCACCAACAACCGATCCAGCTTTTCCCACAGGGGAACATATTCTGCTAAAGCCTCGTTAATGCGGCGGGCAAAAAGGCGATCGCCTGCGGTTAAAATCGGTTCTGGGGCTGTTTCAAAAACTTCCGGGGCAACGGGCCGACAACCCACAAACCAGCCTTCAAAAAGTACAATTTCCACCGGATCAATCCACTCCGGCCCAAGGCGATCGCCCGCACCATTATGTAAAGACTTATCGAAGCGGGGAATGGCAATTTTATCTCCCAGGTTGGCCCGTTGTAGTTGCGTTAAAACTTCTAGGCCCAGGTCTACATCGTGGGTACCGGGAGGGCCACGCCAAATTAGTTCCGGCTGAGTTTTTCGTAAATCCTGACGTTCGGCATAGGTTTTGTAAAGATCATCAATGGAAATCGCCACACAGGGATATTGCCACTGCGCCAGAACCGTTTGCAACACCCGACAGAGGGTCGTTTTGCCTGTGCCTTGGCCGCCGAGGATGCCATAGATTAGCGGTTGATCCTGCTGTTGGCGAGCGGTACGAATTTGTTGGGCCAGGGGCAACCATAGTTCCCAGAGGGTTTTGAGAATTGCGCCTTGATCGTGGAATTTGAGAGTGTTACAAAGCTGGAGAATTTCCGGGGCGATCGCCAAAAAATCCTTAGCCCGGTGGGTAATGCCGGCCAGACTCAGATCATAATCGAGGGCTGCAGCTTGGTTTGGATCCGCTTGGGCTTGTTCCAGTAAGTAGAGCAAGTCTGCTGCTTGGGTTTCTTGAGCCGTTAACCAGTTGCTTAAGATCGTTTCCAGTTGCATGATGAAACTCTGCCCATGTCCCGACAATTACTTGGCTTTAGGGTAAACCTAAATGCCTCAAACCGGATCGAAAAGTTGGCCCGCTTTGACACTTCAATCCTGTAAATTTTCCAAATCAGCTAAATCCTGCCATCGACCCGAAGCACGTTTATTTAACCGTAAATTTTCCAAATCAATGAAATCAATGACAGTCCCCTCAATTTCAACTGGTACCCGCAGATCATAGCAATCTGCAAATTGAATTCCATCTACTGAAGTCAGCAAATCAATACGACTCGGCGGATATCCTAACTGAATCACTTGATTAGCCGTTGCAAAATCTTCTGTTTGTAAGTCAAGGTCACCAAAACCAAAATCCCGTAGTGCCTGCATGACTTTCACGCCATTTTCCTGGGAAGCTTCAAGCCAAATATCAATGTCTTTTGTGTAGCGAGGATAGCCATAGAAGGCCACAGCATAGCCCCCAACAACTAAATAACGAACCTGATTAGCGTTGAGAAATTGTATAAATTCTTTGAAATCTTGGTTCAGCATTGTATTGCCATTGATGATACTCTTTGCGGATATTTTCTAGGGCGGCTAATCGTTCTAAATAAGATTTTGTTAGCCAAAATTGCCGATCATTTTTTCTTTCATATAAGGAAACTTTTTTGATAACTTTTTCCATATTTTTGTCATAGTTTCAAGTTGTTTTAATTTTAACTGGTGGCAAATCCGGTTCAGCGATCGCCCAATGGCTTTATTCGTCATTCTATGATGATCACTGTGTAGATAAACCGTAAATCGTGGAAAATAGGAAAGGTAGTTTCTTGTGTCACCGATGGATAGTCAACAACAGGAAAGGCACTTTACCCTAGCGCGAGCCAGTCTCCAGCAGGCCCTGGCTTGGTATGGCAACACCCGTCGCCATTGGCACTATCCCCCCGACCCAGCATTAAAAGCGGCTGTACGGCCCGAATTGCAACAACTCCAAACGGCGATCGCCAAACTCGATCAAAATCTCTTGCGTATCGCCACCTTTGGCCTGGTCAGTCGCGGCAAATCAGCGGTGATCAATGCCCTCATTGGCGAAAAAATGCTCGAAACTGGCCCCCTCCACGGGGTGACCCAATATCCACGGGCGGTGCGTTGGCCCCTGACCACGGAAAAACTCAAAATTGAATTAGTCGATACCCCAGGCCTCGATGAAATTGCCGGGGAAGCCCGCACAAAAATGGCAGCGGAAGTGGCGGCAAACTCTGACTTGATTTTGTTTATCATTGCCGGCGATATTACCCGCACCGAGTACGAATCTCTCTACGAACTGCGCCAACAGCACAAACCATTACTGGTGGTATTTAACAAAATTGATCTCTATCCCGACTGCGATCGCCAAAGTATTTTCCAGCAACTCCAACAACTGAGCCAAGAATCAACGGGCACCCGGTTTCCCCTCAGTCCCGAAGAAATTGTCATGGTTGCCGCCGAACCCCAACCCCTCGCTGTCCGCATCGAACATCCCGATGGCCGTGTTGAAGAAGCTTGGGAAACCCCCGACGCCCAGATTGATCCCCTACGGGAAAAGATTTTTACGATCCTCAGCCGTGAAGGCAAATCTTTGATGGCTGTCCATGCCCTTGTCCAGGCGCGTCACTTGCAAACGGCGATCGCCCAAAAAACCCTGTCCCATCGCCAAACTGAAGCCGAAGAATTGATCTGGAACTATGCCAAAACCAAAGGTGCGGCGATCGCCCTAAATCCCATTGGCTTTTTGGATCTCCTTGGGGGGACCTTTGCCGATTTAGCCTTGATCCGTGCCCTCGCCCGCTTGTATGGATTGCCCATGACCAGCCATGAAGCAGCCAAACTCTGGCGCAATATTCTAATCAGTGCGGGAATTTTGTTTGTGGCGGAACTGGGTAGTGGTGTCTTTCTGGGTTTAGGCAAAACAGCCCTCAGTTTTGAATCTCTAACCAATCCGAGCACCCTCGGTCTCTATGGCACCGCCGCCCTCGCCCAGGGGGGAATTGCCGCCTATGGTAGCTATGTGATCGGAAAAGTGACCCAGACCTATCTGCAAAATGGCTGCAGTTGGGGAAACCTGGGGGCAAGTACGACGATCAAAGAAATTCTTGCCCAGTGCGATCGCCAAACCCTGCTATATCGACTACAAGCAGAGATCGCCGCAGTCTAGGGCAAAATCGGATAAAAATGGCCCACTGGCCCCGTCCCCTGACCAATGGCTAGGCTATGTTTTAGGGCTTCTGTGACGTAGGTCTTTGCCTTGTTAACGGCTTGGAATGGAGGATCTCCCAGGGCTAAGCGAGCGGCGATCGCCGCCGAAAGGGTACAACCAGTGCCGTGGGTGTGGGGGGTCTGGATACATTCCGTTTTTAAAATTTCAAGCCGTTCACCATCGAACCACACATCCACCCCTTGTAATGCCCCGGTCATCGCTCCCCCTTTAACAAGCACTGCCCCACAACCAAGCTGATGAATTTTTTGGGCTGCCTGTTCCATGGTGGCGAGATCGGTAATTTCTAGGCCACTGAGAATCTCCGCCTCGTAACGGTTTGGCGTGAGGATCTGGGCGAGGGGGATTAATTGCTTTTGCAAAAAGGTGATCGCCCCGTCGTCGATGAGCTGTACCCCCGTGCGGGAAACCATCACCGGATCCAAAACCCAGTTGGGGAGCCTACCGATTGCTGCAGCCATCAAAACCGCCGCCATGATCTTTTCGTTCAGGAGCATCCCTGTTTTCACTGCCTGGACGCCAATATCCTTGACCACTGCCTCAATTTGCGCAGTTACCATGGCCGAATCCAGGGCCACCACATCGGTGACGCCAATGGTATTTTGGGCCGTGACACAGGTGATCGCACTGGTGCCATGGACACCGTGGAAGGCAAAGGTTTTGAGATCGGCTTGGATGCCTGCCCCACCGCCACTATCGGAGCCGGCAATGGTTAAGGCGATCGCCGGAGTAATTGCCATCGACCTACTGCTTAGAACGATTAGAACGACGCATCAAAAAGTCAGGAATATCCGGGAAACCATTCCGGGGGGCGGGGGGCTGTTGGGCCTGGGGTGGTGCAGCAGGACGGGGTCTAGGGGTTTCTGGCACTGGCGGAGCCTGGGAAAGATCCGGCTGGGGAACCGCCTGCATCCGTCGCTGTTGGGGTAAAGGCTGGGGCGTTTCTGCGGCTTGGGACTCTACAGCAAACCCAGTGGCAATGACCGTAATTTTGATTTCCCCTTGGAGATGTTCGTCGATCACCGCCCCGAAAATAATATTTGCATTGGGATCGACCACTTCGTAAACGGCCTCCGCAGCATCATTGACTTCATGCAAGGTCAGATCGTGGCCCCCGGTAATATTCAGGACAACGCCTTGGGCTCCTTCAATGGACGACTCCATCAGTGGCGAAGAAATCGCCATCAAGGCTGCTTCCCGTGCTCTGGATTTACCAGAACCGACACCAATCCCCATCAGAGCAGAACCGGCATCGGCCATTACCGCCCGCACATCGGCAAAGTCGACATTCACCAGGCCGGAGATGGTAATAATATCGGAAATCCCTTGTACCCCTTGGCGGAGCACTTCATCGGCAGCGCGCAGGGCCTCGGACATCGACGTTTCCTGGGGGATCATATCCAGGAGCTTTGTATTGGGGATAACCAAAAGGGTATCGACGCGGCTCTGGAGTTCTTTGATCCCTTCTTCGGCTTGGTTCGAGCGGCGGCGGCCTTCAAATTTAAAGGGTCGGGTCACCACCGCAACGGTGAGACAACCTAAATCTTTTGCGACTTCGGCGACGATGGGGGCGGCGCCAGTGCCAGTACCGCCCCCCATGCCAGCGGTAATAAAGACGAGATCTGCGCCTTCGAGGGCTTGGGCGATTTCATCGCGAGATTCTTCGGCGGCTTTGCGACCAATGGCTGAGTTACCACCAGCCCCAAGACCCCTGGTGATTTTTTGACCAATTTGCAGGCGCTTTTTTGCTTTGGAGTTGGTTAGGGCCTGGGCATCGGTATTAATCGCCCAAAAGTCGATACTCGACATGCCTCCTTCAATCATCCGATTCACCGCATTACAGCCACCACCACCCACACCGATGACTTTGATTTGAGCAACGCTGCTGGGCATGATCGGAAATTGCGACGCGGTTTCTTCGGCGCTGGCGGAATGGTTTCCAGTCGCATCGAAGGAGGCGTTATGGGGTTGGAATAGATGGTTTTGGCTCACGGTCACAAAAAAAGTGTGATGGATATGAATATTTAAGTTTAGTCGTTTAACAGGATTTATTAAGTATCTTTTGGGAGAAATTTCTTAGATCATAAGACCTTCAAGCTTTTTTAGACTGCCAGATTTTGGGAGATGTTGCTGTTACAGGGGCATCATTTTTTTAGGTTTGGGGGGTTTCGGGCTGGGAGGCTGGGGGAACGATGGGTTTGTTGCTCTGGATAATAGGCTCGTCAGGATTTTGCAGATCAATGTATTGGATATCCTGGGCGGGAATGGTTGTGCCGAGGGTTTGTTGGAGCTTGGCGATCGCCGCTAATTGGGCCTCGAGTTGCGTCAGATCTGGCCCCAGGTGAAAACTACCAAGTTCGGTGTTCAAAATCAAATTGTTGGAGTCTTGCCAGTTGATGCTCAAAATTTCAACGGGCGATCGCCCTAGGGTGCGATAGAGTTCGGGCCAGAGGGGCAGTTGCAGCTCCCGAATTCCGGTCACTTCTAGGGTCGGTAAGGGCTGATATTCACTGAGGGGTTCGTAGACTGCGGCGGGGAACCATTGCCCTTCGGCATCTAGGTATCCCGGTTCAAGGGGGCGATCGCCTTGGCTAGAGATGGGCGTTTGGGAGCGGGCGACGGGGAAGCGTTCTTGGACTTTGATCGCCAGGCTGGGGGGCACCAGACGACGGGAAACCAGGGCTTCGGCGATCGCCCCTTGGGCTTCAATGGCTTGCTCTAGTTCCTGGGGTTTGAGGGTTAGGATTGGTTGGGGATAGGTGAGGGGGATCAGGGGACGAATCCGCTCTGTGGGCAGGACTTGATTACCTTCAATGGTGATTTGAGCGGCACTTTTGATAATCCAATCGGGTCGGTCTAAGACCCAGAATGCCCCATAGGCCAACCCTATCAGGGCCAGCGATCGCCATAGACCCTGGAACCAGCGGAGGGTACGCTGTCGTTGTTTTTGCTTCCGTTGTTCCCGGAGCTGCTCCCGTGTTGCCATGGTGATTTCTGTCATAGGTGACGTTAAAACCGACACAATGTATGACTATCTTACTGAAGTTAGTTCTCTTTCCTGGAAATTACCCTTGGATTTGCCATGATCAATCGCCCTGGCCCGCCATTTCCCACGTCCCGCCCCATTGTGCAGCGGTTGGCCGACCGATTGTGGTCTTCTCCCCGTAGTGATGCTCAACCCGGACTTTATCTTTTTCGCTGCAACTATCAAGCCCAAGAGCAGGAACTTCTGGCACAACTCCAGGGCAATCTAAAACTGCGATGGCACCAGGTTTTTTCTCAGTTTACGGCGGCATACTACAGTGACCAGGCGTTGGCAGATTTAGAAGAAAAGGCGATCGCCCAGGGGCTACTTTGTCTGTGGCTCGAACCCCAGGCCGATGATCTAGGAGCGATTTTAAATCTGTTAGAGACAACCCTAACCAATCTGGGTATCCAGCCTTCTCACATCAATGGCGCCATGGTTTTTGGGTTAACCCCAGCCGTTAACTTAACTGCGGCAACGTTTCAAAGCCAAATTGCCCTCTGGATTGTGACGCTACCAACGGCAGATTATCAAGAACGGCAAGTTTCTGATGGGCTGGCAACCGCAACGGATTTGGGAGAAATTACCTGGCCTTCCCAGGCGCTTCAGTATTTTTGGCAACGTACAGAACAGGACTACTTTCAAAAACTAACCGCCTCTGGCCCCCTAATTTTTCTCGATCATCGCCACTGGAATTTAGCGCCCGGTCAACGGGGTTATCGAGAATTAGAGTTAGCCACCAAGACCCTGAGTGAAGGCGCGGGTTTGCTCTGCTTTATCCAGGGACGACAAGCCCACCAAGATCAGCAATGGCAAACAGCCCAGCAAGCCTATCAGGAGAGTCTGCGCCACTATTGCCGTGGGGAGCAGGGGATCGATTGGCTCAAGGTGCTGCGGGACAATCCAAATTCGCCGTTGCTAGAACAGTTATCGCGTTCTCAGGGTCAACAACTAGCTCTGATTTTGTTTCATTTGGGTCTACTCCTAGGCGATCGCCCCCAGCATTATCAGGCCCCCAGTCCAGAAGGAGAACAAGCTCTCCATTATCTCCGCCTGAGCCGTTGCCTCTGGGAACGACAGGAACAATGGGCTTGGGTTGGTCAACTGAGTTTACTGATCGGTGTATTTTTACAGCAGTGGCAGCGTGGGTCAGCCCTAGGGGATTTGGCTTGGTCACTCCTCAAAGGGGTTCAGGAGCCTTGGCCACCCGAACTACTAGCCCAGCATTACGGTCTGATGGCGGCGATCGCCCTACAGGAACAACAATGGCACAAAGCCCAAACCCTCGCCCAAACAGCCCTAGAACATTGTCAAGCCCTGGATGAACCGCCCCCAGTGGTGGTCAGAGCTTGGAGTGCCCTTATTTTGGCCCAAGCAAATCAAGCCCTTGGTCAATTTGCCCAGGCGATCGCCACCCTAGAAGAAATTCTGCCGCCCAGCCGCAGCCAACTCACATCGCCCAAAACATTACCTATTCCCTGGGGCCACTGGCAACAACGGCTCTATGATCAGATTTTTGCTTGTCTCGGTGATCTTTACCGACAAGGTAAGGACTATCGCCAGGCCTTTGACCTCGCCTGGGAACGCCAACAATACGAACAAAGCTGGGGTTGGCGGCCTTTTGTGGGGACTCAACCCCTACCAGATCAGCAACAACAGAACCTATATTCGCTCCAGGATCCCCTCAGTCTGGTGACGCTCCAGGGTTCCCAACGAGATCAGGATCTCCAGACCTTGTTCCATCGGTTGCAGCGCCCCCAACCGAACCTGATTTTGCTCCATGGGGCTACCGCTGTGGGCAAAACCTCCCTTCTTCGAGCAGGACTGATCCCCAGACTCCAAAGCCAACCCCTAGATGGACGGCCAGTACAGGTCATTTATTTTAAAAATTATGGTCAGTGGGCCCGCCGCCTAGTGCAACAACTCCATGGCGATCGCCCCTTTTGTCCCTGGCCCAATCCCCCCAGCTTAGATCCCCTCGTTCACCTCCAACAGCAGCAAGATTTTGCCCCTTTGACGGTGTTGATCTTTGATCAATTTGAGCAGTTTTTCTTGCAATATCCCAACCCGGAAGAGCGTCAGGATTTTTTACGCTTTTTGGCCCAGAGTCTCCGGCTACCAACGGTGAAAGCAATCTTGTCCTGTCGTAACGAGGCCCTAGCGCCCCTTTTGGATTGGGAAGCAGGGGCGGATCTGGGGGAGGCGAACCACAACCTTTTTGACCATCGCCTCCGCCATCGCCTGGGAAATCTGCGTCCCGATGCGGCGATCGCCCTTTTAGAACGGGTGGCAACCTGGGCCAAACTGCCCCTAGACAAAGCCTTAATGCAGCAACTAATTCAGGATCTGCAGGATGGCCACGGGGAAATTCGCCCCCTCGAACTCCAGGTCATCGGCGCGCAACTGCACCAGGATCATCTTTATACCAGGGAGGAATATTTAGGGTTGGGCTTTCCGCCTAAATTGCTGCTGTTGGAGCGATCGCTGCTGGGGATCATTCGCTACTGCGGCGATGAAAACCGTGATTTGGCCTGGCAATTTCTCCATTACTTTACGGATCTGCGCCATAGTCAACTGGTGCTCACCAAGGCGGATATCCTCCAACTGGGGCGTCAATTCCTCGGCGATCGCCGCCTGGGGGAAGAAAAAGCAGAACTCATTTTGCACATTTTTAAAACAACGGGGCTAATTCGCGCTCAACTCTATGGCGGCCAAGAGTCCTACCAACTGGCTCGGCCCGATCTCGTTGAACCCATCCGGCACCACTACCAAGCCTTTCAGTCCCAACAGTGGCTCCAGCGCATCACTGGTCGGGAACGGGAAATGCTCTGGCGGCGCTGGTGGAAGGTGTCGGTGGGCACCGTTTGGCGCTTGGGTCTGGTGGCGATCGCCTTGGGGTTTGGCCTGCGCTGGGTGGAACTGCAACGGTACCAACGGTGGCAAGGGGCGCAAAACGCCATTTTGATGAAACTGGCCGAGGCTGCCAAGGTGCTCCAGGATGGTGCCCAACCCGTCGAGGCTCTCCGGGAAAGTATCCGGGCGGCGGTGGTCTTGCAGCGACTGGATGATAAGGACGATGATGTCGTTACCCCCGCAACCAGACTTAAGGTGCTCCTTGCCCTAGAACAAAATTTCAGCACCCTCGCTGCAGCGACCACTTCGGTAACGGTGCGGGACTTTAGTCAAAATTTTATTCCGGCAGTTTTTCGGCCCCCAGGCGATCGCCAAACCATGACCCCAGATGTGCCCATTACGGACTTTAGCTTTGTGGGGAATAGTTTCCAGCTTCTGCTCGCCCAGCCCAACCAACCTTTGCGGCAGTGGCCCAACCAGGATCAAACCCTGAGCCCAAATAATGAATCAATCACCAGTCTCGCCTGGCAACCACGGGGTCACTTCTTTGTCACTGGAGGAGACGATCGCCGGGTGAAGCTCCGCCAAAGAAATGGACAGATTTTGCAAACCCTGGGGGGCTTCCAGGACAAAATTAACGTTGTTGCCTGGAGTCGTGATGGAAAAATGTTTGCGGCGGGCAGCCAGGATCAAACGGTGCGCCTTTGGACAGAAACTGGGGAACTGTTGCAAATTTTGACGGAACATCGGGGGCCCATTACCGCCCTACAATTCAGCCCCGACGGAAAACTATTGGCGACAGCGGCAAGCGATCACACCGTGCAAATTTGGCAGCGGCGACGGAATAATTCTTTTTTCCTTGTGACCCAATTTCCCCCCTTTGCCACGGAAATCATGGATCTCCAATTTGGGGCGGATAGTCGTCACCTCGGCTTGACGGGGCGGGATCATCAGGTGTTCGTTTACCCGATGACCTACGAGAATAATAATCCCGTCTTTGGGGAACCCATTGCCATCAACCACCAAAGCAATGGCCCCGACCGCATCGGTTTTTATGGCGCTTTACCTTTGTTGATCACCAATACAGAAAACCACCACCTGCAATTTTGGCAACTGGATGGCACCTACCTCGGGAGCCTCACGGGGCACCAAGCTCCGATCACGCAACTCCACTGGCAGCCCCAAGGAAAGGCGATCGCCACTTTAGATCAAAACAATCAGCTCATCCTCTGGAATCTCGATCTCGACGAATTACTCCAAAAGAGTTGCCGACTATTAATCTATGGTGATTTGGGAATTCCTAGCAGCCAACGCCTAGGCGATCGCCAATTGTGTACGGCCCTCCTCGACCTCCCACCGGAGTAGCACGTTATACTCACAAAAGTAAGTCATTCACTTCATTACACCGATTTCATTTCGCAAAAACCATGACCCAGGCCGTCACTCCTCTTTCCGCCCTAACCCCCCTCGATTGGACTTGGCGCGACCAACAAATCCGCTACACCGTCCAAGGGGAAGGTCAACCCCTCCTGCTGATCCATGGGTTTGGCGCTTCGATCGGTCACTGGAAACACAACATTCCCGCCCTTGCCGCCCATGGTTATCAAGTTTTTGCTTTAGATTTATTAGGCTTCGGCGCTTCAGCGAAACCCGCCTGGGACTATAGCCTCGACCTGTGGCAAGATTTACTCCGCGATTTTTGGCAAGCGAAAATCCAGCAACCCACGGTATTTGTGGGCAATTCCATCGGCGGTCTGCTCAGTTTGGCAATGTTGGCGAATTATCCTGACCTCTGTGCGGGGGGCGTGTTAATTAACTGCGCGGGCGGCCTCAACCATCGCCCCGATGAATTGGCTCTACCGTTACGGGTGGTGATGGGTACTTTCGCGAAATTGGTTAGTTCGCGGTTAACGGGGCCATTTATTTTTAATCAGGTGCGTCAAAAATCGCGCATCAAAAATACCCTTTATCAAGTCTATGGCGATCGCCAAGCCGTCACCGATGAATTGGTCGAGATGCTCTACGAACCTTCCTGTGATCCAGGGGCGCAACAGGTCTTTGCGTCGGTGATTACGGCTCCTCCTGGGGATAGCCCGACGGAACTTTTACCAAAACGGCAACATTCTTTACTGGTGCTTTGGGGCGATCGCGATCCCTGGACACCGATCAAAGGCTCGCAAATTTACCAAGATCTCGCCGCGCAAAATGCCGGGGTCGAGTTTCATCCCATTCCGGGGGCAGGCCACTGTCCCCACGACGAAAATCCCAGTTTGGTTAATTCTTTGATCCTTGATTGGTTGCAGCGTTTGGGGTAACACCCTTCCACCCTCCGGCTTCGCCACCTCCCTCTAGGTGACACCCCTCTGACTCCCCTCCAGGGAAGAGAACACCCTCCGGCCTAGCGGCCACCTCCCTCTAGGGAGGATGTTAGGGACTTTCCAGAACACCCACAAACCATTCCCCTCTTGAGAGGGGTCAGGGGAGTGTCATTCGGCGAGGCAGTAAAAAGCGATCGCCGTTTTGCCGTAGTTTTTTTCTTTGAATAGCTCTAGTCCCGGTAATTCAAGGGGTTGCCAGAGTTTCGGGTCGTATTCCACGGCCAATTCTCCGCTGGGAGCGAGCAATTCTAAGTCAACAATTTTGGCTAAAACCCGGTCGTAGAGTTTCGCGGCGTAGGGTGGATCAAAATAAATCAAATCAAAGGTTTCACCCCCTAAATTTTCTAAGCGTTTGAGGAGATCACCTTTTAAAATTTGGTATTCTTGGTCAACTTTAGCCACTTTCTGCCAATTTTCTTGAATAATGCGGCAAGCCTGGGAATTTTTCTCAATGCCGACAACTTTCACTGCGCCGCGACATAATGCTTCGGCCCCCATAGAACCAGAACCCGCACAGAGATCCAGCCAGCGGCAGCCCGCTACCTGTCCTTGCCAAATATTAAAAATTGCCTCCCGCACCTTTGCCAGGGTAGGCCGCGTTAATTCGCCAGGAAGAGTTTTGATTTGTCGATTGCCATAGATGCGCATCCCGGTATTTTACCGCGCTGACACAAAACGTTCCGAGGCGATCGCCCGTAATTTTTCCACATCCTCTCGCCGCGACACCGACAGGGGCACCGTACTTTTCATCTGAGCCACCAGCGCATCCGTCGTTAAGGGAGTTTGGGCGTAGAGAGCCTGGTATAGCCCGGCAATTATTGCCTGTTCAATCTCTGCACCACTATAGCCTGCCGCCGCCGTCACCAAGATGCGCAAATCAAAATCTTGGACATTTTGTCGATGGCGCGCCAGGTGAATCGAAAAGATCGCCGCCCGCTCTTGGGCATTGGGCAGATCCACAAAGAAAATTTCATCGAAGCGCCCTTTCCGCAGCAGTTCCGGCGGCAGTTGCAACAGATCATTGGCCGTTGCAACGACAAAAACTTCCTGGGATTTCTCCTGGAGCCAAGTCAAGAACGAGCCAAACAAACGTAAACTCAGACCCCCATCGCCCTCACCGCTGGGATTACCAAAGCTTTTTTCAATTTCATCGATCCACAACACCGCCGGGGCCATGGATTCAGCCAGTTTAATTGCTTGGCGGAAATTTTTCTCCGATTCACCGACAAATTTGTTGTACAGGCGGCCCGCATCCAGTTTTAACAAGGGTAGTTGCCATTCCCTAGCAATGGTCTTCGCCGCGAGGGATTTCCCGCACCCCTGCACTCCGACGATTAAAATGCCCTTCGGGGCCGGAAGATTCACCCGCTTTGCCGCCGTGCTAAAGCCCACTTGAGACCGTTTTAACCATTGTTTGAGGCCCACAAAGCCTCCTAGTTTTGCGGTATTTTCTTCGACGGGAAAAAGTTCGAGGAGGGATTCTTCCCGGAGGATCTGGGCCTTGCGGTGGATCACCTTGAGGATATCAGCCCCGTTTAACTCCCCGTCGATCAACGCGGCATAGGCGATCGCCTGGCGGGCCTGCTTGAGAGTCATCCCACTGAGGGCATGGACAAATTGATTCAGTTCTTCCCCCTGGAGCGTAATTGCTAGCTTATGGCGCACCTTGAGTTCCCGCATCACCTCCGACAGGGTTTGGTACAGCTCGTCCCCATCCGGGAGGGTCAGCTCAAAATACACCGCATCGTGGGCGATCGCCTTTGGTAAAGTGATCGACTCCCCTGTCAGCACCATCGCCGAATTCACAACCCCATAAATCTCAGCCAACTCCCGTACTTCCCGGATGACTTTGGGATCCTCCAGGTGGGGCGCAAAATCCTTGAGCCAAAAAATGCCATTGCGTTCAATCTGGCCCATATATTTCAGTACATCAAGGGGATCTGCCGTATTTTCAAAGGCGATCGGCTTGTTCGCCCCCGGTCGGGCATAGTCATTGGTGCGGGGCGCATATTTTGTCCCTGGGGTTGGGGCCAGTCCCAAATTTACCGTCCATTCAAATAAGGGCATGTGTAAATCTTTGACCACTTCCCGCAGGAGCGCCTCTACCCGTTCCTCTTCGACGGTCTCAATGACAATGATTGGATGAAACGCACAGATGAAGGTTTTTAAACTGTGAATGTTATCCAAAAAGCCCATGGTTCTCCCCAAACTCCCGACCCGACTCAGAGTAAATTGCGGTAAAGCAAACGGAGTTCCTCAACTGTTTGGAGGTGGTAAAGTTGATTTTCGATCATTTTGAGGCCATGCAGACTAGGAATTTGTTGAATATCGGCAAAAATGCGATCTGCATCCTGGGGAAACTTGATGTCTAGGCCGTGGCGGATTTGATTGAGGACACCCCGTCGCACACTGCGATCAATTCCCTTTTTGACCAGTCGATTAAACTCAACCATTGAGGTTCCTCAGAAAAACATTGGCCGTGGTAAGAAAACGGTATTTTGATCTTACGTTATTTTCCAAAACTCCCTCTAAATTTACGGTTTCGCCCCTGGCACAGCAGAAAGAAGGGGACATTTCTTCACATATTGTCATGCTCAATTCACAAAGATAAAAATTCTAACGCCTGCCCCCACAGCCCCAAAGCACCCCTTAAGGTAAAAGAAGAAGCCAGCGTTTTGTCATTAACGACAATCCCCCTATGAACCACCAACCTTTTTCGACCCAAGGTAGTAGTGCTGCCTTTGAAAAAGAAGCTTTAAAACGTTTTCGTCAACTCACGGCCCTACTTCCCAGTCGGTGCCAAATTTATCGTGAAGTCTGGGGCGAATCTACTGTCTTAACCCTAGATTTTGAGGCCTGCCCAACCCAACTGGCGACCGTAAAAGACCAGGCAATGATGTTGTTGTTAGTCGCTGATCATTTAGGGTTAGCCCAATCTCTATTGTTTCGCCTCGGGCCTAAAATTGAAGGCTGGATTAATTTTGCAACTACGGATTCCTAGGGAGTTGTCTCCCCTTGAATTTAGGAAACGTGAGCAGTCAAACTAAGCATCAAGCAAGCAATTCAGTATGGTAACGCCTCAGATTCAAGTAACCCGTTGTCTACACACAGCAATTTTGGTGACAGATGTGCAGCGGGCAGCGGCCTTTTATGATCGACTGCTGGGGCTGCCAAAGGTGGAACGACCCTTTAACTACGGTGGCGTGTGGTACCAATTACCCCAGATGCAGGTTCATCTGATTGAAGATCCGACGTTCCAGGCGAAATTAGCCAATCCAGAAAAGTTAGGTCGAAATCCCCATATTGCTTTCGGCGTAAAGGATCTAAATACAGTGCGATCGCAGTTGGACGGAGAAAATTACCCCTATGAGATGAGCGCATCGGGGCGACGAGCCTTATTTTTGCAAGACCCAGACGGCAACGTGATCGAGGTTACGGAAGAGAGTTGAGGGGCTGCGACCAGAGGGTTTCCCTCGTTTGCTGCTGGCTGATTGGATTGACCCACACCAGTTCGGCTTTCGTCGGTCGGCCTTGGGTGAGGGTAATCACAGAAAAACTGTGGTGGCGATCGCCATTGTTGTAGGTTTGAATTCTGGGGACGCGGGCGGCATTGAAATAGAGGGTTTCGTCTGAAAATTGGCATTGGGTGCGTAGGCGATCTTTGCGGTGCCGGAGGCTGTGGTGCATGTGGCCAAAGGTGACTAGGGGAATTGTCTTATTCTGACGGCGGGCGATCGCCAGGGCCTGGGCAAAATCCGGATCACCAAAATCACCCCCCAGGGGATTCCAATCGCGACCACACATATCTTCTGGTTCCGAACCCAATCCGGTAGGGCCATTATGTCCGAGAAAGATCAGGGTTTCGTACTGACAGGCCGCAATATTTTTCTCAATTAACGCGGTGGATTCCGTAAAGTCATGGACGCCATAGCGATCACCATAGAATTTTTCATTTTTCCACTTCTCACCCCCCCAACTAAAGGGCCGTGCCCCGACCACTGAAAGCTGAAACTCCGGTAAATCCAAATGGCCGTAGCCTACATGGGTTGCCCCCAGAATCTCTAACTGGGCTTGCACACGATCTTCGGTGGCATGGTCGTAGGGGGCTTTTTTGCGACCCCAATCGGAGGCAGTATACCAAGCATCATGGTTGCCCAAAATTACTGCTTTGGGGAAAGGAAGCGCTGCCACTTGTTGCACTAATTTCACCGCTTCGTTGCCAAAATCCCCGACAAACAACACGAGATCTACCCCAAGAATCTCCAGGGCTTGGCGATCGCCAACGGCATCCCATTGGTCATGGACATCTCCCACCACGGCAATGGTTAGTGAACAGTTATCAATCATCGGTTATGCGGTCTTAAACTTAATTGCTGAGGGCTTTTAGAAAGTTTTGCAGACCCCCAAGCAGTCCTGTTTTCTTGATTTTCGGTGCGTTGGGATTTGCTGCTTCCCCCGCTTCGGGTTCCACCGCCGCCAACAGCAGCCGCTCTAAATATTCGCCAAGGGGTTTGGTCGTTTCGCTGGCGATGAGTTCGTATTGGTCTTCCTCTTTTTCGAGATACACTTCCCAGGCCGAGGGGTAAGAACGCCAAACCATCGCGCTTTCGTAGGGTCGGATGTAGTAGGCGGTTTCGAGGGTGCTGATAAACCGCTCCCGCAGTTGCCGCGCCGCATAGCCAATCCCGACAATGGATACGTCCTCCAGTTGGGGAATCAACATAATCACCGGGCGATCGCCTGCCAAATTACAGAGCTTTTCCACTTGGCCTACTTCCACCGCCGACGGGCAGACAATGATAAAGATCTGGTCATCATCACCGATTTTATTCTCAATCGGCGATCGCGACGTGCCGATATCCGCCACCTTAAAGGGAATTTCGCCCCAATCCCGCCGGGCCAAAGCTGCGGCGCCCGTATCCGGAAAGAAGATTTTCAACCCCGAACCATAATCCTCAACAAACAATTGCGCCCAATTCCAGGCCAGCGCCTGGGCCTGTAGGGCAATTTCGGGAAAGCACAATTCAATCAAAATCCGCCCACAGCCTGCTTCTAAACTGTTTAGGGTTGCGGCTTTCGCTTGTTCGAGGGTTTCTTCAAAGGATTTGGGCAGATTGGACATGGTTTACCGACGCACAACAAGATATTGGTTTATTATCAAACTTTTTCTCTGGCTTCGTCAAAAAACTTTTCTTTCGAAATAAATGCAGTAATTTTTTTCCGGTAGAACTATATCTTTTCAATCAACCCATAATCCGGCATTTTTGGGATTTGCAAAAATAAATCATCTAGCTTAGGTACTTCATCGAAGCTATTGTTTTGATATTGATGAAGTCCGTGCATCCACTCAAACAGACCGCAGGCAGTGACGCACCAGTTTGCTATCGGGATCATTGAAAAAAATAGTTTTGCGCCATCATATCTGTTTTTCTTACCCGTCTTTTCTTTACAGTATTGAACGATAGGTTCTTCATGCTTTTTTTTATCAAGAGCTAAGCCTTGTTGAAAAAGATTTTCCCAATATTGCTGCCTAGCCTCTTGTAATAATTTTTCCTGACGAGTATCTGACAATGATAATTCGAGATTATTTGATTCTTTATCCTTGAAACTCGGCAACATATTATTGTATCTAGCTTGAATATACGAATCTGGATAAGATGCTTCTCGTAATTCAATAATTTGATCAAGAGTTAATTTACGCAACTTGTTCAAATTCAAAAGATAGTTTCCCATTTCATTTTTAGCTTTGTCTTCTTCACCAATTTGATGCTCAAGAAGCTTCAATTGTTCAACTGCCTTTGCCGGAAGAATACAATTAAATACTGAATGCTCTTCTTTAGATTGTTCAGGCATAGCGGTAATGACTTTCCCATCAGAAGAAGTAGCAAGCTCAATACCAATATTGCCGAGATAGCATTGTGAAATTCCATTCCATAGTTGTTTATCGTCTTGATCTTTAGATTCACTAAAGCAATTTTTCTCAATGCTAACGGCGTCGAAATTAGGCTGTTCTTTATTATCTTTGACAAATTCAAGAATTTTCTGAAGTTTTTCTTGCCCGATACCAGATAAGCCATTGCATCTGTAAGGTAGCTCGTTTAAGATCCGCTCTGCAAAAATCTTTGCTGCTCCCTCTGTAGACCAGACTAATGGGTCTTTCATTTTTTCGCGCCGACTTAAAATTCCATCTAACTTTTGTACATACTCAACAGGAACTTGGTGACCTCTTTCCGGACTTTTTTTCTTCAGAGCTTCTAAAATTTCCATTTGTGACCAGATTTTCCCCGCTTTATATCGGACAGCAGGGCGAATAAAACCTAGTTCTAGAGCGCTCTTAAAAGTCGAGTCACTTTGATCTACCTTTAAAAGTGCATGCAAGACTGGATTATTATTTAAATCTGAATCTGGAATAATAACACCTCGACAAAATAAAGCATTGAGCTTAATGAACATTTCAATGTCGCCGGATTTTAGGTAGGTATTGCCGTGCGTTCCAAAACGAGTATCTAAAATCAAAGCATCAGTGACCGTAATATTATTTTTCATGGGATATTTACCTCTGTTAATGTAAAGGCGGCAATGGAAAGAGCACAAGTTATGTTTCCTTGAATAATACTTGCTTTTACTTCGTCTGCATTAAGCCACACTGTAGAAGGGTGAATAGCTTCCATCGATTCATGCTGTGGGGAAATATTAGTAAGACTCGATGGTTCAATATCTACGAAAATAACGTGACATGGGGTTGTGATCAAGCCAGAATCTGCTTGGATTATCCCCTGAGATTGAGCATTAATACCTTGAAGTCCTAGCTCTTCTTGAAGTTCTCGTTTTGCTGCATTAAAGAGAGATTCTCGTTTTTCGACGGCTCCCCGTGGAAATTCTATAGACATCGCGGAAATTGGATATCTATAAGTCTGCAGAAAAGCATATTTGTCTACTAATTTAGGGACAACGACTACAGCGCGATCTGTATTCCATTGCCACCTCAGATATGTGCCTTGGGTATTTTGGAACTCTACTTTATCGTTAAAAAGCGTACCAAATTGATTTGAAAAGACTATTCTTTCTAGTATTGTTTTTATCTTCATGCGGGAGATAAAACTTTTCAGTTCATAGCGCTTATCCGCATTATATCTACTTTCACATTTTTGAGCATTATTTTCAATCGGATTGCTCTTGGGGAGATCGCTCCATTGGGTTTTCACAAGCTTCGAGGCTTAATTCTTTGTAAAAAATCTTATGTTAATTTCAATCCTTGGTAGGCTTGCTCAATAGAAAAAGTGAGGCCAATACTTTCTAAGGTGATCATATCTCCGGCTTGATAGTTAGTAATCAGCCATTCTCCTGATTTATTCTTATGATACAAATCCATCTCAATGGCGGTAGAACTCACCAGTAAATAATCTTTTAAGACCGGATTTTGGCGATAGAGTCTAAATTTGCCACCCCGATCATAAGCCTCAGTGCTTTTTGATAAAACTTCGACAACCAGACAAGGATATGTAATGAATTGGGTGGTGGACTGATCTCGCTCATCGCAGGTGACGCTGATATCTGGATAGGTATAGTTATGGCTGCTGGGAATTTTGATTTTGAGATCAGAATTTCCGGTTTCGCAACCGCTACCATCCAGATGATTAAAAAATAAACTCGACAGCCTCACGGCAATTAGACTATGGTTTTTGTTGCCGCCCCCCATGGCATAGATTTGACCATCGATATATTCGTATTTTTCGGCTTGCTGTTCCTCCCAACGTAAATATTCGTCAGGAGTGAATCGGGGAAATTTTTCTTCAGCAATAACCATATAGTCTTTCTTGCAATCGGGATATTCACCGTTATAGCATTTCTGGAATCAAAGATACTTAAGCGGTATTAGATGACGAGCTAATGGTGCTTTTGGCAGGCTAAAAAACGTGCATAATCATCTTTTGCTTAAGCCTCCTAAAAAATGCCATGGCAATCATTCCTGAGACTTGATCAATATTTAAAGAACAGTCCTCCTTCACCCCAGGACGACACCCCCTTAAGCGATGGTGATTTCAGAATCAAGATAGACATCTTGGATCAGGTGAAAGAGTTTAACCCCTTCTGCCATGGGTCGTTGGAAGGTTTTACGACCAGAAATTAGGCCACAACCGCCCGCGCGTTTATTGATCACAGCAGTGCGAATTGCTTGGGCAAAATCGTTTTCGCCGGAGGAGCCACCGGAATTAATTAAACCAGCCCGCCCGCCATAACAGTTCAACACTTGATAACGGGTGAGATCGATGGGGTGATCGCTGGTGAGTTCGTCGTAAACTTTGGGGTGGGTTCTGCCGTATTTTTGGCCCGTCGCTTTGGCGATCGCCCCGTAGCCATTATTGGTTTCCGGTAATTTTTGTTTGATAATATCCGCCTCGATAGTTACGCCCATGTGGTTCGCTTGTCCCGTCAAATCCGCCGCCAAATGGTAATCCTTGTCCTGTTTAAACACATTGTTGCGCAGATAACACCAGAGAATCGTCGCCATTCCTAGCTCGTGGGCGCGGGCAAAGGCACGGCTAACCTCTTGAATTTGTCGGCTCGATTCTGGAGAGCCAAAATAAATTGTTGCACCGACGGCGATCGCCCCCAAATTCCAAGCCTGTTCCACCGTCGCAAACATAATCTGATCCGTACCGTTGGGATAGGTCAGCAGTTCATTGTGATTGAGTTTGACGATAAACGGGATGCGGTGAGCATATTTGCGGGACATCATTCCCAACACGCCGAGGGTCGTCGCCACGCCGTTACACCCCCCTTCAATGGCTAGACGGATAATGTTTTCGGGGTCAAAATAAATCGGATTCGGGGCAAAGGAAGCCGCCCCGGAATGTTCAATGCCTTGATCGACGGGCAAAATTGAGAGATAGCCTGTATTCGCTAACCGTCCCGTACCAAACAATTGTTGCAAGGAACGTAAGACTGGAGTGGGGCGATCGCTCTGGGCATAGACCCGTTCTACGATATCGGCTCCGGGGAGGGTGAGCAGATTTTGATTAATTTTCGCGCTGTGACCCAAGAGACTTTCTGCTTCCTCTCCAAGCCAAGCTGCAATTGATTTTTCGGCAGAAATGGTCGTCGTCATGGTGAAAAATGTGGGGACTTGCTACAGTTCCGTTGTAACACTTCTGCCAAAGTGGGCCGCCCTGAGGATCATGGATAATAAACGAAGTTATCTTTTGTTTAACCGATCAAAATGGCCCTGCAAGTTTACGGCATTCCCACCTGCAACACCTGTAAAAAAGCCTTGAAATGGCTAGAAACAGCCGGAATTTCCTACGAATTTATCAATACTAAAGAACAACCGCCAACTCGGCAGGCGATCGCCCAATGGGTCAGTGACCTCGGCAGCAAACCGATGCGCAATACTTCTGGGCAATCCTATCGGGCCTTGGGGGAAGAAAAGAAAACCTGGGATGATAACCAGTGGATCGAGGCTTTTAGTCAAGATGCAATGCTCTTAAAACGGCCTTTGTTCGTGCGGGATAACAAAGCGGTCTTGGTGGGGTTTCGGGCGAGTGAAACGGAATTGCGCGATCGCCTCGGTACTCAGTAAGCCTTTAAAATAATCTTGAAATCCCGCTGAACCTATCCCTATGCTTGAAACCCGCACACCCCCCTGGGGCAAAGTCACGATTCTCGAAGAAGGCGATCGCTACCGCATTAACCGCATCGAAGTGAAGCCCAGTCACCACATTAGCACCCAAATGCACTACCATCGCAGCGAGCATTGGGTCGTCGTTTCCGGGACAGCGAAGGTGATTTGCAACGACCAAGAAATTATTCTGACTCCCCGCCAGTCTACCTATGTCCCGATGAATACCAGGCACCGGGTCGAAAATCCGGGGGTAATTGATTTGGTGATGATCGAAATTCAAAACGGCGAATTTTTGGGAGACGAAGATATTATTCGTTTCGAGGATCGCGATTCAGCCTAGCCCCACCCCGACGCCACCGAGCAAAAATATCTGACTTTCGACTAGGGAACCGATATGCTTAGTGGTTGTACTTCCGAGGATTACCGCGATTGATGGGTAATGTTACGCTAAATTCTGCTTTAATCTCTCCCCCTGTGACCCTGGCGGATGTGCCCTTATCCCGTCCGGTAAAGTTGGGAGTCTTGGCCTCCGGTAGCGGCAGTAACTACGGGGCGATCGCCAAGGCCATGATCGCCAAAGAACTTAACGCAGAGATCCCGATTCTGATCTACAACAACCCCAAGGCGAAGGTTTTAGAACGGGCCGCAACATTTGGCACGAAAACCCAACTGATTAACCACCGGGATTTTGCCTCGCGGGAAGCCTGTGACCAAGCGATTTTAGATTGCCTGCGCGCCCATGGGGTGGAGTGGGTCATCATGGCGGGTTGGATGCGCATCGTTACGGATGTTTTGCTTACTGGCTACGAAAATCGGATTTTAAACATTCATCCCAGTCTATTGCCCAGTTTTAAAGGGATTCGCGCTGTAGAACAGGCTTTAGCGGCTGGCGTAAAAGTGACGGGCTGTTCGGTACATTTTGCTAGCCCAGAAGTAGACAGCGGCGACATTATCATGCAGGCGGTAGTGCCCATTTTGGCCGATGACACCCCTGAAACGCTCCACGCCAGAATTCAAGTGCAAGAACATCGTATTTTTCCAGCGGCGATCGCCTTAGCTGTGTCCCAATATTCCTAGAAATTTCCCGTAAAACCCATGTCTGATCTGATTGCCCAGTTTAAAAATCGCCTAATTATTTCCTGCCAAGCTCCCGCTGATTCTCCCCTCCATGACCCTGAAATGATTGCGGCGATCGCCCAAGCTTGCGTCAATCAAGGGGCCGTTGGGGTGCGCATCGATAGCCCTGACCACATCCGCGCTGTGCGGGCCAAACTACCCCAGATCCCGATTATCGGTTTATGGAAACGTACTTTTCCCACATCAGATGTTTACATTACCCCCCGGCTAGGGGATGCCCTGGCGGTGGTCGCAGCGGGAGCCGATATTGTTGCCGTTGATGCCACGGCCCGCCCCCGCCCGAACGGAGAAACCCTCGCGGATCTGATCGCCGGGATTCACCAGCAAACAGGAAAATTAGTGATGGCGGATCTCGACACCTACGAAAATGCTCAATTGGCCGCCCAAGCTGGTGCTGATATTTTGGGGACGACCCTCTACGGCTACACGGGGGACACCAAAGATTTAACGCCCCCTGGTTTTGGGTTGCTCGAAAAACTTGCCCAGGATTTTGACCAGCCGCTCATCTGCGAAGGAGGCATCCACACTCCAGAAATGCTGCAAAAAGCCTTTCGACTGGGGGCTGATAGCGTCGTTGTTGGGACAGCGATTACCGGTGTTGATCTCTTGGCACAAAAATTTTGTCAGGCGATCGCCCCAGGCTGCCCATGAGTAAAATTCAGATATACAAATTAGAGGTTCACCAATGGGCCTAAAAAGTTATCTTCAGACCCTGGGCGATCGCACCCTCCACAGCACTGCCATCCGCGTCGCCCTAATTGTGGGCACTGTGATTTTTTGCATTAACCACGGTAGTGCCTTTCTCCATGGGGCAATGACCCGGACCCGTTGGACGTCCATGGTTTTGACCTACTTTGTGCCTTACTGCGTTAACCTCCATGGCCAAATAGCCAGCCGGATGCGCCAGCAAGCCAAAGCCCACCCCTCTTCCGAGCCATAAAGATCTAGAGCCACTTTTTTATTAGTTTGGGGATTGTACCGATGCGCTTGACAATCTATTTCCGAGCCTTAGGCGATCGCACCTTTCGACCAACGGCGATCCGGGTTGCCCTGTTTGTGGGGACTGTCCACTTTTGTATTAACCATGGCGTTGCTGTGTTGAATGGCACCATGACCAGTACCCGCTGGCTGGCGGCGGCCATAACTTACTGTGTGCCCTACTGTGTCAATATCCATGGCCAATTAGTCAGCCGACTGCGAGCCGAAGCAGAAGCGGCCCAGGAGAGTTCCCAAGCAGATCCCCAAAAATTGACGTCGTAACTGGCATCAAAGTTAAGAGATTAATAGGTATGTTGGCCTTTATTGGCCGCTTCTTTTTGCCAGCATTTTTCTAACAGGTTGATTTTATAGAGATACCAAAACCGATTCGGGTTCCATACGGTATGCCGATCTGTGTGTCCCACGGGTTGATTGAGATATTGAAATACAGGATCGACTAGGTGCCTAATTTTGAGCCACATAGACAGCATCCTCACCTTAGATAATATTTTTTGAATCGAAAAGCGGCGGTACATCACGAAACGCCTGCCCTCAAAATCTTGCTATGTCTTTAATGTGCCAAATTCCCAGACGAAGCCAAAGGGATGCTTTTTTGGGGAGGATGCTCATTTTTGCGAAAATATCCCTCAATTTGTCCTAATAATTCCTTTTTTGCCAACATAAACTTGATAGAAAATGTTGTAAAACTAGGCCCAGATGTAATATTTCTTTGGATAGTTACTATTTGTTGAAATATTACTTATTTGAATAAAGAGAGTTTTTGCCAGGCAGTTTTTGGATAAAGGCGATCGCCAGTCGGTTGCAAAATTTCCGTGAGAATTTCTAGGGAATCCACAAGGCGCGGCCCTGGTCGGTTGAAATAAGCGTTGCCATCACAGATAAATAACTGATCATTTTGCACAGCTCGTAATTGTTTCCACTCAGGGTGCAACTCCAAGTCGGCGAGCATTTCCTGGCGGGTACGTTCGAGGTCAAAGCCGCAGGGCATCACCACCACCACATCGGGATCACTGGCCAGGAGGGTTTCCCAACTGATGTAGGGGGAATGTTTGCCCGGTTTGCCTAAAATATTCTCGCCGCCCGCGAGTTCAATGAGTTCCGGGAGCCAATTACCGCCGCCCATGAGGGGATCAATCCATTCAATGGCCGCCACCCGGGGCCGTTTTGCTAAAGTCTTGCCTCGTTTTTGGCAAGCTTGTACCCGCTGTTGTAGATCCTGCAAAACGGGTTGGGGATCACGGTTAAACTGCTGGGCAACACGGCGAATATCTTGGTAAACGTCCGCTAGGGTATTGGGCTGGAGCGAAATCAACTGCGGCGGATGATCACTCAACTGGGCGATCGCCTTTTGCACATCGGCCAGGGTGACGGCACAAACATCGCACTGATCTTGGGTGACAATGTGGGTGGGTTGTAGGGCTTGCAAGACATCTAGTTTCACTTCATAGATCCCCAAGGCTCCTTGGAGTAAGGCCAAAACTTCTTGGTCAATTTCGCCGCTGGGACGTTCTGAATCGAGGCGGGCAGCGGTACACACGGGGCGATCGCCAATCTCCAGCGGGTAGTCACATTCATGGCTCCGGCCCACCACGTTGGGAGTTAAACCCAGACAATCTAAAATTTCTGTGGCACTGGGCAAGAGCGAAACGATCCGGTAGGAAGCAACCATGAATAAAACACAATCGATGAACTACTGCTCATTGTAGCGGTGTCTTTTTTTGTACGATGTGGGCCGCTTGTCCCTAGAGGTTTTGGTGATGGTGATTAATGCGATCGCTAATTTGGCTCACCAATTGGGAGATTTTTTGATTTTTCGTCAGTAACTGACCAATTTTGTCGCAACTGTACATCACCGTAGTGTGGTCTTTGCCACCGAACAGCTCACCAATGCGGGGCAAGCTGAGATCGGTGTGTTGGCGCATCAAATACATTGCAATTTGCCGGGCCGTACTAATTTCCCGTCGTCGAGAAGCCCCCTTTAAATCCTCAATGCTCACCCCCGTGGCTTCTGCGGCAATTTGCAAAATCACGTCCGGGGCCGCCGGGGCATATTCCACCGTCGGGTTCAAAATGGGGGCGAGGTTTTCCACCGTCATCGGTAGGCCAGAGATCGCAATGTGGGTCACTGCCCGCAGGAGCGCCCCCTCCAATTCGCGGATATTCGCCGTGTAGTGGGTGGCGATATATTCAATCACCGAGCGGGATAGGTTTAAATTTTCCGCCTCCGCCTTTTTCTGGAGGATCGCCATCCGGGTTTCCAGGTCGGGGGGTTGGATGTCCGCAATCAGACCCATAGAAAAACGGGAAGACAGCCGTTGTTGCAAGCCTGGAATTTGGTGTGGGGGGCGATCGCTCGCGAGAACAATTTGTTTACCCGCTTCGTGGAGAGTATTAAAGGTATAGAAAAATTCCTCCTGGGTGTATTCTTTCCCCTCGATGAACTGAATGTCGTCTACCAGTAAAATATCGGCGGTGCGGTAATGCTCCCGGAACGTTTGCAGACTATCCTTGCGAATCGCAACAATTAAATCATTGGTAAATTGCTCCGTGGAAACATAGAAAATCTTCGCATCCGGCTGGGTATCCAAACGGTAATGGCCGATCGCCTGCATCAGGTGCGTTTTTCCCAGACCCACCCCCCCACAGAGCACCAGGGGATTAAAATCCCGCCCCGGTGATTCCGCCACCGCTAAGGCCGCCGCATGGGCCATGCGATTGGTTGGGCCAACCACAAACCGTGAAAACGTATATTTCGAGTTGAGTTCTGGGGTCTTTTTACCTGGACGGGTCGATTGGCCACTGCGGGAACTATAGAAACTCTGGGTCGCTGCGAGGGTATTCCCTTCTGGAGAAGTGAGGCGTACCTTAACGGGCTGCTGCAATAATTCGGCGATGGTTTCGGTGATCAACGCACCATAGTATTTCTGGATATGGTTCAGGACAAAGGCATTTGGGGCACAGAGAACGATTTCATCCTCTCGCCACTGTTGGATCGCCGTCGGCTGAATCCAAGTTTCGTAGGTGGGGCGACTCAGTTGTTGTTCAAGTTTTGTCAGGACTTCTTGCCAAAGCCATTGGGGATTTTGAGTCACCGTGATTGATCCTACGAAATAGACGGGAACAGGGGGTTGGGCTTTTCAATGTAGCTCAATTTTTCTCAGTGTGAACTCCTGGCAACACTCCAAATTCTCGTAGAGCAGGGACAAAGTTGTGGTTTTCGTGGCTGGGACGACTTAGTTTAAGCAGGGCAAATCGTTGCAGGGGTGTTAGGGCTTGCCATTGATCGGGAGTAATTTCTACGTTGCAACTGCGAGCTTTTTCAAGCACTTGGGCGGGAATGTCTGTTTGTAACCAAGGGGGATTTGGGTCAATGGCTAGGACTTTGGCTGGTGTGCCAGTTTTCTCTGTAATCAGTCCTTGGAGCGTTTCGTGGTAGAACTGCACCTCAGCAGGGGTTTCACAGGGCATCTGAATCAATTGGGTTTTTTCGGCCTCTGTGAGTTTGTGCCAATGGTCGAGTTTCATTTTGACGCCACAGGTATCGAGTTTGTAGCGCAGGATCATCGGAATGCAGCGCAGCGATGCAATGAAGTCCTGCTCGAACCCAAAGAAATTTGTCATGGGATTTTGCCTCAGTAAAAGTTTGAGAATTTACATCCCCCTAAATCCCCCTTCATAAGGGGGACTAAGAGTTCTTTTTTTACTCCCGGTGCCACTCGGTAATACCGCCTGGTTTGTCCACCAGCACAATCCCTTTTTCGGCGAGTAAATCCCGGAGGCGATCGCCTTCTGCATAGTTTTTATTGGCGCGAGCGTCCTTACGCTGTTGGATCAAGTCTTCAATTTCAGCATCGGTTAAACCAGCGGCCTGTTGCTTTGTTTCCGGGACAAAACCGAGGATATCGGCCAATTCCTTAAGGGTGAGCCAGAGGGAGGCGAGAATTTGCGGATTTTGCTGAAGTTTACCTTCGTGGACGAGGATATTTTTCTCTTTTTTCAGTTCTTTCGCCAGTTCAAAGAGAATCGCCAAGCCGCCAGAAAAATTGAGGTCATTGTCAACAATCGCTTTAAATTTCGCCAGGATGCCCTTGTCGGCGGTGATATTGTTCGTATCCAAATGTTCTGCCCCAAACAAAAGCGCATCATTGAGGGTTTCCCAGCCCTTGGTCGCAGCGGTGAGAGCTTCGTCGGTGAAATCCAGGGGCTTGGTGTAGTGGGCCTGGAGGATGAACAAACGCACGGCCATCGGGTCATATTTTTTCAGCAGCTCCCGAATCGTGATGAAGTTACCGAGGGATTTGGACATTTTTTCCCCTTCCACCTTCACCATGCCATTGTGCAGCCAATATTTTGCTAAAGGCTGACCCGTTGCGGCTTCCGACTGGGCGATCTCGTTTTCGTGGTGCGGAAAGATTAAATCACTGCCCCCCACATGGATATCAATGGTTTCCCCTAGGCGATCGCGCACCATCGCCGAACATTCAATGTGCCAACCGGGACGACCAGCACCCCAGGGAGAATCCCAGGCGGGTTCCCCTGCTTTGGCGGCTTTCCAGAGGGCAAAATCAAAGGGGTCATGTTTTTTCGGCGCGTCAGGATCTTCATTGACACGACCGCTGGCCCCTGCTTGCATATCGTCTAATTTGCGGCCAGAGAGTTTTCCATAGCCATCAAACTTGCGCACCGCATAGTACACATCCCCCTGGGAGGCGTAGGCAAAACCCCGTTGTTCTAGGTCGTGGATCAGCTTTTGAATCCCATCTAAACTGTGGGTTGCCCGGGGGTATTCGTCGGCAGGTTGGATATGCAGCGCTTCCATATCCTCGAAATAGGCTTCGATAAATTTTTCGGCGATCGCCCCCATGGAACTTTTTTCTGCCCGCGCCCGATTGAGGATTTTGTCGTCAATATCAGTGAAATTTTGGATGTAATGCACCTCATAGCCTGACCATTGCAAGTAACGTCGCACCACATCCCAGATCAAACAGGTGCGTGCGTGACCCAGGTGGCAATAGTCATATACCGTAATCCCACAGCAGTACATCCGCACCAGATTAGCTTCGAGGGGTTCAAAGGGTTCAGAACGGCGATGGAGGGTATTGTAAAGACTGAGGGACATGGTAAGCACTGGCGTTGAGCGTGTTTCATTCTAACCCACGATTGCCCAGGGAATTCAATCCCCATTGACTCCTGCCGTTACAGTTTTTTGAACCTAGGCGATCGCCCCAAAAGACGGTGTTAGGTTGAAGGTAATTCTTCTCCTGGAGGTCAGCCCATGGCCACTTCATCATCTCGTAAACCGTTGTCCCAACGTTCCCTCACCCTCCTCCTCAGTGGTTGTTTGTTAGGGGGACAGATCCTCGCGGGCTGTCAGATGGCCTCCCAGAGAACTTCAGACACAGGGATGGATGCCATGGCCCCCCAAGTGGCAGAAACGGAGTCCATGCCGGTGATGCCAACCCCCGACGGAGAAATTCCCCAGGAAGTGCCGGATCTCTCCCAAGAAGATTACAACCTCATCCGTGACAATCCTTTCCAATTGGTGCGCACCGAACCTCTATCTACCTTTGCCCTTGATGTAGATTCTGGAGCCTATAGTAATGTCAGGCGCTTTTTAGATGATGGTCAACTTCCCCCTGCCGATGCGGTGCGCTTGGAGGAGATGATTAACTATTTCACCTACGACTATCCCGCTCCAGACAATCAACCCTTCGCCATCAACACTGAACTCTCCCAAGCCCCCTGGCAACCCCAGCACCAACTCCTCCGCATTGGTATTAAGGGCCAGGAAATTGAAAATGAAGCCCTTCCCCCCAGCAATTTGGTGTTTCTCTTTGATGTGTCGGGGTCGATGAATGATCCCGATAAATTGCCTCTGCTGAAATCGGCCTTTCGACTGTTAGTGAATGAATTGCGCCCGGAGGATCGCGTTTCCATTGTGGTGTATGCCGGGGCAGCGGGTTTAGTCTTGCCCTCGACGTCTGGAGCCGAAAAAGAAACCATTCTGGCGGCCTTGGATAACTTAGAAGCAGGGGGTTCCACGGCGGGTGGTGAAGGCATTGAATTGGCTTACCAGGAGGCGGCGGACAATTTCCTCGACAATGGCAACAACCGGATTATCCTGGCCACCGATGGGGATTTTAATGTGGGGATGTCCAGCGATGCAGAACTAATTCGTCTGATCGAACAAAAGCGGGAACAGGATATTTTTCTGACGGTGCTAGGCTTTGGTACAGGCAATCTCAAGGATGCCAAGATGGAGCAGCTCGCCAATAACGGTAATGGGAATTACGCTTACATCGACAACATCCTTGAAGCGAAAAAGGTGCTAGTGACGGAAATGGGCGGCACGCTTTTAACTTTGGCAAAGGATGTGAAAATTCAGGTGGAATTTAACCCGACCCAGGTGCAAGCTTATCGTTTGTTGGGTTACGAAAATCGCCTGTTGACAGCCCAAGATTTTAATGACGACACCAAAGATGCGGGGGAATTGGGGGCTGGCCATACGGTGACGGCTCTCTATGAAATTGTGCCGGTGGGTGTTGACTCGCCCGTGGAGTTGCCGACGGTGGATGATTTGAAATACCAAGAAACGCAATCCAATTCGGGGAATTTTGCGGGGGAATTGCTGCAATTGAAGCTCCGCTATAAACCCCCCACTGGCGATAATTCAGCACTGATCACCCAGGCGATCGCCAATGACAGTAAACCCCTAGATCAAGCCTCTCCAGATTTTCGATTTGCGGCGGCGGTAGCGGAATTTGGGATGCTATTGCGGGACTCCCCCTACCGTGGCGAAAGTTCCTTTGATCAAGTTTTAGAACTGGCCCAAGGCAGCAAAGGAGCAGATCCCGAAGGCTATCGCAGTGAATTTATCCAACTGGTCAAAACGGCCCAAGCTTTGAAATTTTAAGGAAGAAGGCCGACGCAGTTTTGTGTTCTCCCGTAGGTTGTGGGTTAGGCGATCGCCAAGTGCATAGGGTCTGCTACCCGGCCACTACATAGCACCACGAAATGAAACATATCCTTCGGAGAACAGATCAATGAAAATCACACGACACACCATTGGCAAAGGTTTAATGCTTGGCACCATGATTCTAATGGGCAGTAGCTTTAGTGCGAATGCCGCCCCCCTTTCTAGTACTGGCCCCCTGCCTTCTGTCGGCTGTCCAAGTAATTTACCCCAGCACCACTGTTGGCTGAGAACAACACCGACCGGGCCGATTAACCCTGGCATGGTTGCAACACCGCTCCCCTCCGCCCAAGCCCAACCTAAACCCCTGACCTGTCCAGAAGGTTGGCAACCCCGTCCCCAGGAAGTAAATTTCCAACTTGGCCCTTGTCTACCTGGCACTATTGTGACCCCGACTCCCCAACCCCAGGCAGAACTTCTCCTTCCTGCTATTCAAAAAATGCATTTGGGTCTGCCCAGAAGATAACTCACAAAAAAACAAGATCACCATGGTGCTGTTTTCTGAAAACTTTGACCGGGGTGATCTTATTTCTTGATTTGATTTAATCGGGTTCAAAGGAACCGTTCGGTTACTTAAGCAACATCCGTATAGGCTTCAAGATCCATAAAAGGAGAACTATAGGGCTCCAGATCCATAAAAGGAGAGCTCAAAAACTCCTCTGCTTTGATGGGACGACTAAACAAAAAGCCCTGGATTTCATCACAGTTAAATCGCGTCAAAAATTCCAACTCTCCCTCATCTTCAACCCCTTCAGCAACTACCTTAAGGTTGAGATTGTGGGCCATTTCAATAATTGCGGTGATGATCGTTGCATTGACATGGTTTCGATGAATCCCATGGATAAAGGAGCGATCTAGCTTGAGGGTATCAAAGGAAAACTGCTGCAAATAGCTTAAAGAAGAATAACCCGTGCCAAAATCATCTAAAGCAATTTTCAAACCCAAAGACCGCAAAGCCTTTAAACGTCGTATCGATACTTCCCCATTGTTCACGAGGGTGCTTTCTGTCAATTCCAGTTGGATATCTTGGGGTTGCAACTGGTTATTGATCATAATTTGGCTGAGGCGATGGTGCAGATTTAGTTGGGTAAATTGTTTCGCCGAAAGATTGATCGACATATAAAAGTCCTTGAGGCCCGCAAGCTGCCAACGACGCAATTGGCAACAGGCTTCTTCCATGACATATTCCCCAATCGGGATGATCAAACCGGTTTCTTCGGCCAGGGAAATAAATTGATTGGGCAAAACCAAACCACGGGTTGGGTGAAACCAGCGTAAGAGGGCTTCGGCACCAACCACCTTGCCCGTTTGCAAGTTCATCTTCGGCTGGTAAACAACTTCGAGCTCGTTGCGTTCGAGAGCTTGCCGCAGGTCAGCTTCGAGGGAAACCGTATTCAAGCGGCCCACGTTCATTGCGACGGAATAAAAGGCGTGTTGATTGCCTCCCTGTTTTTGAACTCGCAACATGGCTGTGTGGGCATTACTGAGCAGTTCATCAAGGGTAATGCCATCTCTGATGTAGAGGGCGATGCCGATGCTGAGGCTGATAAAGACATCCTGTTGGTCTTCTGTGGTAAAGGGGGAACTAAAGGCCGCGAGGATTTCTTCGGCAATATTGACGATTTCATGGCGATGTTCTAGGGGATGAAGAATCGCACAAAATTCTGAAGTGTTGAGACTAACGACAGTGCCGTATTTCTCTAAGGTTTGTTGTAGGCGATCGCCTACCTGCTTGAGTAAAGCGCTGACAATACCGTGGCCAAGGTATTCGTTGAGGAGTTGAAAGCGGTCTAGACCAATGGAGAGAAGCGGAGTGGAGGGCACTGTCTCACTATCTTCTTGACCGAGGGGTAACTGTGCCACCACCTTTTCAAAAGCATAGGTAATCCTATTTTGATTCGGTAGACCGGTGAGACTATCTTTCTCACTCAGTTGGTTTAACTGCTCGGAATAGTATTGTTTGACCTTGGAGTATTTATTGAGACGTACTTCGACAGCCTTGAGAAGTTCTGCAGCTTGGATCGGTTTCATCAAATAATCATCGGCTCCGGATGCCATTCCCTGGCGGAGTTGCTGACCCTCTGCTTGGGCCGTCAAAAAAATGAAGGGAATCATTTCCGTTGCTTCCTGTTGCTGGAGCCGTGCCAGAACGTCATAACCACTCAAATGGGGCATCATCACATCGCAGATGATCAGATCCGGGTGATATTCCTTGGCTGCTTGAATTCCTTTTTCGCCATCATTCGCTTCGATAACGATGTAGCCAGCATTCGTGAGAATTTTTCGAGTCAGTTTACGGATAACGTAGTCGTCTTCAATGACGAGAATCGTCGTGATTTCTCCGGGATTTTGTAGGCCAGAGGAAACATCATTTTGGGCGGGAAGGTTGTTAAGAGACATATTCACTCAGCATCTCAGGGCGTTGACGGAACATTTTTTCGGGGAAAGAAACCAAGCTACTTGCCATCAGATAATTGGATGTTCGCTGTTTCTGTGAGAATGTTTTCTTTCATTAAGGGCCACAATCATTGCGCTGTAGATGCCAATTGCTATCTCAAAAACGTTGGCGGTTCGGGGTCAAACCTCGGACTAGCGGGGTGGCTACGCGCGAAAAATGTTGGCTTGCTTTAATTTTAGTTTATGAAAATCAAAGGCGTTATGTGTAGAAATGTAACATGGTGATGGGAAAAAAGTAAATCTGGGGTATCTACTCCAATTTTTTTCCGTGGAAAATTAAAACCAAAAGATTGCTTTCGCTAAGGGAATTGTCTATTTCTGTTGGGCGATCGCCACAGTCGTTTCGGGCAAGGTAGTCAACCGGGGTAGGCGATCGCGCTGTTGAAACAAAATAAAAGCCGCCACCGCCAAGAGAAAATACCCAAAACCCTTTTGAAGTTGTTTTGCATTGAAATAGCGCCCACTGTAGCCGCCGAGCAAAATTCCCAGGCTCGCCACAAAGGTAAAGTTCACCATCAGATGCCAATCAAAAACCACATCAGCCTGGCCAAAGTAACCCAGGAATCCGGCGATCGCATTCATCACAATAATCACCAGGGACGTGCCCACCGCCTCCTTCATTTCCGTTTTACCGAGCAGCACCAGGGCCGGCACAATCGCGAAGCCACCACCAACCCCCACTAGCCCCGTCAAAATGCCGATTCCCAAACCTTCCGTGAGCAACCACAGCCAACAGTAGCGGCACACCGGGGCCGGATAATCTTCAAGGTGTGGCTCATTCGCTGGATGGGCGATCGCCTTGCCACTTTTACGAATCATAAAAATCGCCGCGATCAACATCATCACCGCAAACAGCAATAGCTGCACCGTCCCTGTGATGAAAGGCAACCGGGTTAACTGCGCCCCCAGGAAAGCCCCGACCATGGTCGCCGAGCCAAAAATCCCTGCTTTTTTCAAGTTAATATTCCCCTGTCGCCAGTGGGGCACCAACCCCACCGCACTGACAATGCCGACGATAAACAACGTCATGGCGATCGCACTTTTCGGGTCAACCCCCATCACATAGACCAAGATCGGCACCGCCAACACCGAACCACCGCCCCCCATCAAACCCAGACTGATGCCAATACAAGCCGCTAAAAAATATCCCAAGAGCTGCATTATTTCTATCCTCCAAAAAAAAGCCCCCAGCAACTGTGGGGAGCAATGTCGTTCGTTAAACTTATTTGACGCGGTTGTAGGGGAGACGGGCCAAAATTTTCGCCATACCGCAGAAGCCCGTAAAGCCCGCAAACATTAACCCAGAGCCGACAAATCCGGTGAGTAGCAAAAACCAAGGAGAGATAAACGCACTGAGTAACGTACCGGCGAGGACTAGACCCCCAGCGACAATTTGCACCTGGCGCATCATCGGTAAAGGCGCTTTTTTATCTTCGTTGTAGGGCAAGTTAGCGCCTTTCCAGGCCGTAAATCCGCCGTCAAAATGGGCCACTTGGTAATAGCCTGCCGCAAAGAATAGTTTGGCCGCCCGTCGGGAGCGATTGCCGCTTTGACAATAAAGGATCACTTTTTTCGTTGTCTGGGGCACGGTGTCTACGGTCAAGCGAGACAGGGGAATATTTTGCGCTCCCGCCACATGTTCTCTCGCGTATTCAGCCTGTTCGCGCACATCGAAAACGACGGTATTGGGAGAATTGACCTGGGCGGCAAACTCAGCAGGTGAAAGTTCAAGTAATTGTTGTTGTTGGGTAGTAGTCATTGCACTAAAAAAAATGGTGATGATTGGGTGTAATCCGAGACGAAAAATGGCTTGCTTGCCAGGGAAAAAGAGTTAAATGGGGAAAAAGAGTTAAATATTGCCACAGGCTTGATTTGCGGGCACTGCTTCCATAATCTTTTTCGGGTCGGGGAGGTTGAGGTTATCCATCAGGTGAACAAAGGCTTGGCGATCGCCTTTGAGGCGGGGGTTAAATTGCTTTTCTTCGGCAATGGTCGAAACCACCTGGCCCCGGTAGTCATGGCCCGGATAAACCAAGGTTTCGGGCGGCAAGTTAAACAATTTTTGAATCGAATCGTAGAGGGTGCCCGCATCCCCACTCTGGAAATCAGTACGGCCACAACCCCGGATAAACAACGCATCCCCCGTGAAAAGATGGGTGCCATCGGCCAAAAACGCCATGTGACTATCGGTATGGCCTGGGGTGGCGATCGCCTGAATTTCGATAGAACCGACCTTGAGCACTTCCCCATCGACAACGGAACGATCCGCACAGGCGACTTCTGCCCCCTGGGGCACAACCCCTAAACAGTTCGTTTTTTCCCGGAGCCGACTCGTCCCCGTCACATGGTCAGCATGGACATGGGTTTCGAGACAATACTTTAACGTCAAACCCAGTTCTTGCAGAAGCTGAAGATCCCGTTCCACTTGCTCAAGCACGGGGTCAATCAAGGCCGCCTCACCACTTTCAGGATCAGCCACAAGATAGGTGTAAGTATAGGTTTCGTAGTCAAAAAGTTGGCGAAAGAGCATGGTTCACAAAGACAGCAGCTGAGTGACTAAGCTGGCCGTTAAATATAAGTATATCACTAAAAAGTAATTTATCAATAGAAAATTTTAGGCTTTTTTTAGGTTTCTGGGGGAAATTTCCCCTCGCTCCCCCTATTTAAATGCCTATACTCATGGTGACGGGGCCAGTCCACCAAAAATCTAAATTCTGCCCATCATTTGACTGTTACCCCGCAAATCAAGAGCATAGGAGTGGAGTTTGTTACATTCAGAAGCGCCATTCCGCCCTATGGTAGACCTAAGCAAAAATTCTGGAAATTTTTGTAAAAAAGGGGTTCTTTTCCTGTTTGATCTTGGGGTGTTCTTTTTTTTAACAACCCTAAGCGATGCTCCCCCTGGGGTGACTCTGCTGTTCAACGATGCACCATTATGCTGATCAACCCATTTCGTCGTCCTTTCCGCAAAAACCTCCGGGCTTATCCACGACCAATGGCAGTCACTAAAAATCACCCACAATATCGCCTCAACCATTGGCTCAAATGGATGATGCCAGGCCTCTCGGTCAAGCGATGGCTCTTGATGAGTGCTTTGGGGGTTCTATTTACGGCGTTGGGGTTGGCGATTTGGCTCAATTTAACCCCCGTCTCCCGGCTGTTGGCCTTGATGGGCGCACTCCTGCAATGGTTAACGGCAGTAGTACCGAGTAATATTTCTGGGCCGGTGGCGATCGCCGCTGGTCTAAGCCTGATCTTCTGGGGCCAAAATCGTACCTTTGGGGCGATTACCACGGTACTAAATCCCGATGGGGACGAAGAATTAGTTGATATGCTCCACAACCACCGGCGCTTAAATAAAGGGCCAAAAATTGTCGCCATTGGTGGGGGAACGGGCCTCTCTACCCTGTTGCGGGGCCTCAAAAAATACAGCAGCAACATTACCGCCGTGGTGACTGTGGCCGACGATGGTGGTTCTTCGGGGCGACTGCGCCGGGAAATCGGTGTCCTGCCACCGGGGGATATCCGCAACTGTCTCGCAGCCTTTGCGGACGAAGAAAGACTCCTCACGGAATTATTTCAATATCGTTTTAAGGCTGGCGATGGGTTGGTGGGCCATAGTTTTGGTAATTTATTTCTCACGGCCATGAGCGAAATTACCGGGGATCTCGAACAGGCAGTGCTGGCCAGTTCCAAGGTTTTAGCCATCCGGGGCCGGGTTTTGCCAGCGACCCTCAGTGATGTGAAGCTTTGGGCGAGGATGGCCGATGGCCGAGTTATAGAAGGAGAATCTAATATTCCAGAGGCTGGGGGACACATTATGGAGTTGGGTTGTTGGCCCGAAAATCCGCCAGCCCTCCCCGCAGCAGTCAAGGCCATTGAAGAAGCCGACTTTATTATCATGGGGCCGGGGAGCCTCTATACAAGCGTGATCCCCAATTTGTTAGTCCCGGAAATTCGTGAGGCGATCGCCCGTAGTGGTGCCCCCCGGATTTATGTCTGCAATATCATGACCCAACCGGGGGAAACCGATGGTTATACCGTCGCTGACCACATCAAGGCCATTGACCGCGCCTGTGGCAAAAAACTCTTTGATGCTGTCCTTGTCCACCAGCGATCGCCGTCGGAAGCGGCCCTCCGTAAATATGCCCTCGAACGTTCCCATCCTGTATTTCTCGACCGCGAAGAAGTGGGGCGACTGAGGCGACGGGTGGTGATTGCCAACATCATGGACGAAGACCCAGACACAGGCTATGTCCGCCACAACCACGAACGCCTAGCGGGGATGTTGGTGCGTTGGTTTAGCCGTGCTGCCGAAGTCCAAACCAAAATGGCCTATCCCCCCACTAAATAGATCCTTCCCTAGGGAAGGTGGCCGCTAGGCCGGAGGGTGTTCTCCCCTGGAGGCTACTGTGTACACACAAGTAGGGTGAACTAAAATGGAGGAGTCGAGAGGCAGGAAATTCCAATGGATAATCCAATCCTGATTCACGCTACACAAATGAGCGGCAGCTCCTTTGGCGACCCTCGC
>Ga0213835_100285_pt1 | contig 56344 bp, 47 predicted proteins | sample SWPATP01_FD_160576 | JGI IMG/M metagenome (GOLD analysis project Ga0213835, IMG submission 160576) | Coastal seawater microbial communities from Marineland, Florida, United States - SWPA TP0 #1 | ecosystem: Environmental > Aquatic > Marine > Coastal | place: USA: Florida | collected 2016-08-05
GGCGTATGTCGGTGGACCGGCGGAAATTGCCTATCATGCGCAAATGGGTCATCAATTCGAACAGTTTAGGCTTGAGATGCCAATACTTGTACCCCGATTAAGCGTAACCCTATCAGAACCGGGCATAGATCGTTTTTATGAGGGGCTTCCATTTACGTTTGAAGAATACATGAAACGTGTTGAGGATTTGCAGCAGGAATTTATCAAAAAATACACAGATTCTGATTTCACGGGAGAAATTGAGCGATGGAAGCAAGAAATTGAACGTGTCATTTTATCGAGGGAATCGTTCTTGGATTCGCATGACGCGACCCTCACTAATAGCTTAAAAGGAGCATCTGCACGGACGCTCAATGAAATTGACAAAATTCATCAAAAATTGAATCGCTCCCTAAAGCAACAGGAATCGGTTCAATTAAATAGAATTCTTCGGGTGAAGCAGGCTTACTTTCCCATTAACACTCCACAGGAGCGCATCATATCGTGGGTTTGGTATCTGACGAAATATGGGAATCAGCTCATCTCGTTTTTATCGGACATTATTTCTGATGACTTTGAATCGTTAAAAAAACATCATTTAGTAAGCCTTAATAAAATGAATCTTTAGTAAATTTCTTTAATACATTTATATTGCAACATCACAGCGCTCCAACATCATCGAAAACTATAATCAATTTAACCAAACAACATTATGAGCCTGGAAACATCAGATAAGCTATGGAAATTGTTAGGACTACTTCTTAAGTCTCACCCTTGGCACGGAGTTCCTATCGGAGATAAAGCACCCGAACTACTTACCGCTTTTGTTGAAATTGTTCCTACAGATACAGTGAAATATGAAATAGATAAAGGAACAGGTTTTTTGAAGGTAGATAGACCTCAAAAGTTTTCAAATATTTGTCCGGCCTTATATGGTTTCATCCCCCAAACCTATTGCGATGATGAAGTAGCTCAATATTGTTTTGAGAAATCGGGAAGAAAAGTAATTGGGGATGGAGACCCGTTAGATGTTTGTATTCTCTCTGAAAAGCCGATTACACACGGAAATATTTTACTTCAATGTATTCCGGTAGGTGGGTTTCGTATGATTGATGGGGATGAAGCAGATGATAAAATCATTGCTGTATTAAAAGGGGATTTGGTTTATGGAGATTGCACCTCCATACATGAAATTCCGAAGTTAGTGATTGATCGTCTTCGTCACTATTTCCTCACTTATAAACAGTTACCCGGCGAAGGGGAGTCGAAGTGTGAGATTACGCATACGTATGACAGAGACGAAGCACTGGAGGTTGTGCGATTGAGTCAGCAAGATTACCAAAACAAATTTGGTGATTTAAAGGGGCTGTTATCATCGCTTCTACGTTTCGAAGAAGATGAAAAACGTTGAGGCAACCTTGAAAACCGTACTCATTACCGGGGGCTCAAGCGGAATCGGGAAAGCGTTAGTACACGCTTTTGCTGTGCAAGGCTATGATGTTGTGTTTACGTATCGCTCCGGTAAATCAAAGGCAGAGGAGGTTTTGCAGGAATTGTGTGATTTTCGGGTGAGGGCTGTTTTTTGGGATGCTTCAGACCGAGAAAATTTGAATCAGTTAAAGCAAGCCGTACCAAAAGTTGATGTACTGATTAATAATGCCGGACTTGGAAGTGCCACCGTCGCTCGAATTTCTGAAGATGTCTTTGAGCAGGATAGATTACTGCTTGAGGTTAATTCCGTAGCTCCATTGTGGTTGATTCGTTCGTACATCGAACAGATGAAATGTGATGGAGGCGTAATCATAAATATTAGCTCGGTAGGGGGAGGAATTACCCAATTTCCGGGATTTAGTCCTGCCGATGGCATGAGTAAAGCCGCGTTAACGTTCCTCACTAAACAGCTTGCGGCAGAACTTGCATATTATCCGGTACATGTTTTTGCGGTTTGTCCCGGAGCGACCGAAACACCTATGTTTGGAGCTTCAACTTTGGATCATTTATCAGAAAATGAGCGCTCTAAACTTTTGCAAAAACTACCCGGAAAACGATTGATTTCACCTTCAGAAATTGCAGATATTTGTATTTATCTCGCTACAGAAAACGCCCAAGTTTTGAGAGGCAGCATTTTGGATGCATCTCTGGGATTGGGTTCAAATCCAGGTTTACTACAGAAATAAATGATACTATCAAAAAGAGCAAAAAAACTTACAGAGGGCACTCAACCACTAGTTCAGGCACATTTCAAATGCACCGAAAATCCTTGGAGTGAAACCGAAAATCCTCAAGGATATATAAATTTGGGAACGGCTGAAAACCACCTTGTTTATGATTTATTGGAACCGGTATTACATCAATCGGCTAAAGTAGAAGAGCGCCAAACGCATTATGACATTTTGTATGGCTCTGAATCCTTCAGAATTGCTTTAGCGAAATATCTAACTAAGCTAACAGATTCAGAAGTAATGGCAAACCAAATCGTGGTTGCTTCCGGAAGTTCTGCTATAGTAGAAATGTTGATGTATTCTATCTGCGATGATGAAGAAGGGGTAATCATTCCCACTCCGTATTATGCCGGCTTCGATCATGATTTGAAGACAAGAATAGGCGTTGAGCCCGTTCCACTGCATTTGAAAACTGAAAACAATTTTGCGATTACAGCCGAGGCGCTTCAAAATGCCATGATACAGGCGAAAAAAAGGGAGATAAAAGTAAAAGCCATTTTGTTGACATCCCCCAACAATCCCTTGGGAAGAGTGTATGATGAGCAAACTCTATCACTGATTTTCCGTTTTGCTAAAGATCAAAAGTTAGAGTTGATTGTTGATGAGTTGTATGCACAGTCTGTTTTTGGCGATAAACCGTATCTCTCCGCATGGAAAATGGCTCAGAAAGAGAAAATGAATGTGCATGTCGTATATGGATTTGCCAAAGACTTTGGACTTTCCGGCTTCAAAACAGGGTTGCTTTACAGTACAAATGAAAATGTGCTAAAAGCTATGCGTGAGCTCTGTTACTTCGCCCCGGTATCTAATGCAACTCAAGCCATGCTCAGGAAGTTGATTAGTGATGCAGCATTTCTTGAAGGTTTTTTTGAAGAAAATCGCAATAGGCTTAAAACTGCATGGAGTGACTGTAAAGCGGAATTAAAAAAAGCAAATATCCCATTTACGGAAGCGGATGCCGGATTTTTTGTATGGTTAGATTTAAGAAAATGGCTTCAAAACGATGATGAAGCATCTGAAATGCAGCTGTTCCAACAATTGATGGAACAAGCAAAGGTTAACATTTCACCGGGACAAGTATTCAAAAGCGTTGAGCCGGGTTTCTTCAGGTTATGCTATGCGCGCCCGAAAGAAATGATTAAAGAAGCCATTCAACGCATGAGTACATATTTAAATTCAACATCTCATGAGTAGCCAAAATGATTTGTTATCCAAGAAGAAGTTGGGTACCATTTTAGATGAAATTGCAGAGAAGGAGTGGTCGGTTATTGATGATTTATTTCCATCCGATTTTCTTGAGGAGCTAAAAGCTGAAGTACGTCAGTTTTGGGAGGATGGAGATTTCCGTAAAGCAGGTGTTGGTATTGGCGACTCTTTGACAGTACGACCTGAAATTCGCTCTGATCGGGTGTTGTGGCTTGATAACGCACAATTAACACCGCTTCAAAAGCAATATTGGGATTTTATTGAACAACTTAGAACTGAAATTAATCAGAACTTTTTTGCCGGCTTAAAGTTTTTTGAAGCTCATTTCGCGGTATATCCGGCAGGTAGTTTTTATAAAAAGCACTTGGATCAGTTCAAGGAAGTAAACTACCGAAAAATTACATGCCTCCTTTATTTGAATGACGATTGGACCCAAGCAGATGGCGGTCAACTTAGGGTTTATCATCCGGGTGATGAAACTCAGTTTACGGATGTCATTCCAATAAATGGGCGTTTTGTTTGTTTTAAAAGTGGAAGTGTTTATCATGAAGTGCTTCCCTCAAAACGGGAGCGATTTAGTCTGACCGGATGGCTCCGAACCAACTGAAATCATCCCCAAAAAAGAAAAATCATGTTCGATAAAAAACAACTTCAGTTTCTTCAAACACTCGTTTCAACACCAAGTCCTGTCGGGTACGAAACCGCGGGGCAAAAAGTGTGGCTCGAGTATCTCAAACCATCGGCTGATGGCATAATTACAGATGTGTATGGCTCCGCAGCCGTTCATTTAGACGTAAACCCTGAGGCCATTACCGTAATGTTAGAAGCTCATTGCGATGAAATCGGTATGGTAGTGCAATACATTGATTCTTCAGGATTTGTGTATGTGAACAGACTTGGCGGAACGGACGTAACCATCGCGAAAGCAAGACGGATTTTCATCCATACCCGAAATGGTATTGTTTCAGGGATTACAGGTAACACGGCAATTCACTTGCAAGATAAATCAAACCAAAAAGTGCCCACATGGCGCGATATTTTTGTGGATATCGGGGCGGAATCAAAAGAGGAAGCACTCAAAATGGTTCAGATTGGTGACCCGGTTACCTATGCTGATGATATTGAATTCCTCACTGACGAGCTAATCACCGGAAGAGCACTTGATAATCGCATCGGTGGATTTATTATTGCTGAAGCGTTCAAACAGTTAGCTGCAAGAAAAAGCGAGCTCAAGGTGAATGTACTTGCACTGAACTCGGTACAAGAAGAAATTGGGGGATATGGTGCCCGTATGATGAGCTACCGTCTGCACCCTGATGTTGCCATTGTAACGGATGTAACCCACGCCACCGATTCCCCGGGAATTGACAACAAAGAGCATGGCGAAATTAAATTAGGGAAAGGTGCTGTTTTGTCGCATGGCACGGCAAATCAGGTGAAAGTGGTTCAAAAACTGGAACAAGCTGCTGAGGCGCATGAAATTTCGATACAGCACGAGGCGTCAAGTATCCGCACGGGAACCGATACGGATAGTATTTTTTATGCAAAATCGGGGATTGCATCGGCACTTGTTTCAACGCCAATGCGGTACATGCACAGCCCCGTTGAAATGGTCTCTTTAGTTGATGTCAAATCCGTGGTTGATCTTATGGTTGCCACAGTACTTTCATTTAGCGAGAATGAGTCGTTTAAGTTGCTTTAAAGTACAATCTATTCCATTTGAAGAGTCTGGGGCTCATATCTTTGTCCAAAAATACAAAACTGCCCGTATCTGTATTTTCATTCAACTAAACGGCTAATGAGTCTAGAATTGCTTTTGGCTTTTTCTCGGCAATTTTAAGAAGCACCTTAGCAGGACCTTGTGGCTTTCTTCGACCTTGCTCCCAGTTACGGAGTGTACCTATACTAATTCCTAGTAAAGCTGCAAATTCCTGCTGACTCATATTGTACTTTTGGCGAATTTTTAAAACGTCCGGTTCTTCAATCTCCATTCTACGAGAAGGCTGAACCTGACCTTTTCGGATCTGACCGGCCTGCTTCACACTTTCTAAAAGTTCATTAAACATATCCTGTTTCATAATAAAAACTCCTCTACTACAGCTCTAAGTTGTTTGAGTTGCTTCTGGGATAAATCATCACTCTCACTTTTAGGATAAGCATACAGCATAAAAATCTGATTATCCTGATTGAGAAAATAATAAATCACTCTGATTCCGCCACGCTTACCGCGACCAGAACCAACCCATCTGAGTTTACGAATACCACCACTTCCCTTGATTATATCACCCGATTCAGGTCGGACAGAAAGTTCAAGTTGAAGCAGATGGTAATCTGAATCAGAAATGAGTTCTGTAATTCTTTTGGTAAAAATTGGTGTTTCTAAAAACTCCATTGATATCGCTTTGTTAATAAGTAAGGTACGCCAATGACGTATAAAAAACAAGCTTTAGAATCACAATCAAGAAACCTTAAAATTAGTACAGGAAGGGTGAAAATTACACAAGATTCTCAAGCGGTTTTCTCAAGCAAAACTCTTATTTTTGGATGGCTTCAAAACCGAAAAAGTAGCACGTAAATTACTCGTTAATTTGCCTTGATTGGAGTCAGATATACGATTCGATTTTTTGAAAAATAACTATTGTTTTTGTTAAGACGATGATTGCCAATGTAGTTGCTAACATCAATTTTTGAAACGAGTTACAGGCAATTGTTGTTTACCATGATTATTAAACATTTTGAACCAAATTAGTGTATGAACTCAATTTTTGACAGGGAAAAATTTGAATCCCGCCATAACTCACCGACTTCCACTGAAATCAAAGAAATGCTACAGGTCGTGGGCGCTGAAAGCCTAGACCAACTCATTGATGAAACGGTTCCGGCTTCCATCAGAATGCAAAAGCCACTTCAGCTTCCCGAGCCACTAAGTGAGTATCATTTCCTGAAAGAGTTTAAGGGCATTGCATCCCAAAATAAGATTTTTAGTTCATACATCGGCATGGGGTATTATGACACTATCACCCCTACGGTTATTCTACGCAATATTCTCGAAAATCCGGGTTGGTACACGGCATATACTCCATATCAAGCTGAAATAGCGCAAGGTCGACTCGAAGCGCTGATCAATTATCAGACCATGGTTATTGAACTCACGGGGATGGAAATCGCCAATGCTTCTTTGCTTGATGAAGCTACCGCCGCCGCTGAAGCCATGAGTATGTTGTATGATGCGCGAAAAGGAAGCCGAAAGAATGCAGATACCTTTTTTGTTTCAGAGACTTGCTTCCCCCAAACCATAGACTTGCTCAAAACACGGTCTGAGCCAATTGGGATAAAATTAGTTATTGCTCCACTTTCTCAATTCGATGCTACGAACCCGGCAATTTTTGGCATGATTGCCCAATATCCTGATGCAAACGGCGCTGTTCATAACTTATCTGATGTGATTGCTGCTGCGAAGGAGAATCAAATATCGGTAGCCGTAGCGGCAGATTTGCTTAGCTTGACCCTACTCACTCCTCCGGGTGAAATGGGAGCGGACGTCGTGGTGGGTACAACCCAGCGATTTGGTGTTCCTATGGGCTTTGGTGGTCCACATGCGGCATATTTTGCCACAAAAGAAGCGTTCAAACGCCAAGTTCCGGGACGCATTATCGGGGTTTCCCAAGATAGAGACGGTAAACCGGCGTATCGCATGGCGCTTCAAACTCGGGAACAGCATATCAGAAGAGAAAAAGCGACCTCAAATATTTGTACAGCACAGGTGCTACTCGGAGTAATGGCCGGAATGTATGGTGTATATCATGGGCCACAGGGATTAAAGCGCATTGCGACCCGCATCCATGCTATGGCAAAACTAGCGGAAGCCGGGCTTAATGAGTTGGGGATAAAGCAACGCAACGCTGTTTATTTCGATACTCTTTTGGTAGAAGTTGAATCTGTTGCTTTCCGTGATGCTATCAAGAAAGAAGCCGAACTTAACCACATTAACCTGCGCTATTTTGAAGATGCGCATATTGGGATTGCTTTTGACCAGGTAAAAGAGCCGGAAGATGTGAAAACACTGCTTGCCGTTTTTGCTAAAGTCACGGGTAAACCAACACCCGATATCGAAGCTCTTTTCAGCCAACTTGATGTGTCCTTTCCTGATAAGCTTTCCAGAAAAAGCGAATATTTGAATCATCCCGTCTTCAATAAATATCACAGCGAGCATGAAATGCTTCGCTATATGAAGCGCTTGGAGAATAAAGATATTTCTTTGGTACATTCTATGATTTCTTTGGGCTCTTGTACCATGAAATTGAACGCCACTACAGAGATGATTCCTGTTACGTGGCCTGAGTTTGGCTCTATCCATCCGTTTGCCCCACTAGATCAGGCGAAAGGATACATGCAAATGCTTACCGAATTGCATGATTGGCTCTGCGAGATTACCGGCTTCGCTGCCGTTTCGCTCCAACCCAATTCCGGTGCGCAAGGCGAGTATGCAGGATTGATGGCCATCAGAGCATATCATCAGGCAAGAGGTGAAGGGCACCGGAACGTGGCCATAATACCGTCATCCGCACACGGGACAAATCCGGCAAGTGCAGTTATGGCTGGAATGAATGTTGTAATTACTAAATGCGATGAGCGCGGTAATGTTGATGTAGAAGATTTACGCGAAAAAGTCCTCGCTCATAAAGATAATCTTTCCGCTTTGATGGTAACTTATCCGTCCACTCACGGTGTATTTGAGGAAAGCATTCGTGAAATTTGTGATCTAATTCATGAATATGGCGGACAGGTGTACATGGATGGCGCAAATATGAATGCACAGGTTGGGTTGACCTCTCCGGCGCTTATCGGAGCGGATGTTTGTCACTTGAATTTACATAAAACATTCTGTATCCCACACGGAGGCGGTGGCCCGGGTATGGGACCAATCGGAGTCGCAAAACACCTTGCGCCTTATCTTGCCGGACATTTTTACACGGATGGAGCTCAACAGAGAATGAGTGCCATTTCAGCTGCTCCTTACGGTAGTGCAAGTATTTTGACGATTTCGTATGCATATATCAGAATGATGGGTGCCGAAGGGTTGACGATGGCAACAAAATTGGCAATTCTAAACGCGAATTACATAAAAGAACGTTTAAAGGGTCATTATGAGGTACTTTACTCAGGCGCTAACGGACGTGCAGCCCACGAAATGATTATCGAGCTAAGACCTTTCAAACAATCGAGCGGGGTTGATGCAACGGATATTGCCAAGCGTTTGATGGATTATGGCTTCCATGCGCCTACCGTATCTTTCCCGGTTGCCGGAACTATGATGATTGAACCAACAGAAAGCGAAAGCAAAGAAGAATTAGACCGTTTTTGTGATGCATTAATCTCAATCAGAAAAGAAATCCAGGATATTATCGATGGCAAATCTGATGCGGAAAATAATCCTTTGAAAAATGCGCCACACACTGCTGCTGTTGTCTTGAGTGATTCATGGGATAGACCATATAGCCGAAATCAAGCCGTATTCCCGCTTCCATTCGTACAGGCAGCAAAAATGTGGCCAACGGTAAGCCGTATTGATGATGCCTACGGCGACCGAAACCTCATGTGTTCATGTCCACCGGTAGAGATGTGGGAGGAAGTTGGGGTTTAATTACGAATTGGGAATGTAGAATTACGAATTACGAATTAGGAATTTTTCTTTGATGATTTTTGGATGCTGCCGATGAGTTTTAATAACTCATCGCAGTCCTGAATGAGAGGGTCGGCTTCCAAATCAGATAAGTAACCTGACCCGCGAAGTAGTCGGAGCCAATAATGGGTTTCTCTGGCTTCTTTGTATGAAATTCCCATTTTATGGATAAAATCTGCTTTTGATTCACCGCCAATAGCTTCCTCTATATTTGCTCCAATTGACGTTCCACTACGTAACAACTGTTTGGAAAGAACAAATTCTTTTCTGGTTTCAGTTAAATGTCTGTAAACACCAACTATACGAAGTGCAAACGAAAAGCTTTTATCCCTCACAGGGTTATCTCTCGCAGTACTCATTTTTTCCTAATTTCTAATTCGTAATTCGTAATTCCTAATTAATCCAACGGTTGTGTATGCCCCCACGGTGCAAAGGCGTACAGGTGGCGATTGCTTTGGGCGAAGATGCGGCCTGCACCGGCGGTTACCCGCCAGAAGAAGGATCCATCGGGAGCCGGCATCACGTGCAGGAGTTCACCGGATTCGGCATTGAACACATGTAAACCGCCGCCATGCGCCCAATAGACATACCCATCCAAATAATCGAGATTACTTTCGCTGTGACCGCCCCGGCCTTGGGTTATCCACAACAGTTCGCCGGTATGCTTATCTAAAGCCCAAACCCGTTGACCGTTTACCCCAAAGATGCGGTCGCCCGCCAATACCGCCGAATACGTAAAGATGCCTTCGCGCCGCCAGATTTCCTCACCAGTTTGGGCGTTCAGGGCAAAGAAGCCATTTCGGGAGCCAGTTGGACCATCTGTAGTTCCGACATAGACAATGTTGTTTTCAACGATGGGGGCTTCTCGGCTAAAGAATCCAAAGCTGCCTGGGTTAAAACTCCACAGCAACTCCATCGTATGAACATTATAAGCACTAACGATTCCTTCATCACCCATACGTTGCCCTGCAAATAACACATTGTTGTGAACGGTGGTTTCGTATGATCGAGCATTCAACGGTATTATATTTAAGTTACCTTCGTGATCTAGTTTGTACAAATTCCTGCCATTACTGACTGCTATCAGACTTGTCTCAGTTGTAGAAATGCCTTTGAAATCATTAAAACTTAAGCTGTCAGGAAAACTGAAACTAAAAAGTTCTTGACCATCTGTAACATTCCATGTCATTATCTTTTTTACAACACTACCTGCAATTACATTATTTTGAAATCCAAAGCTTCGATTCATCAATTGCATATGATGTTCAAATGGTGTTTTCCAAATCATTTCACCTGTTTCGAACTTTAGCGATGTTACATTTATATCTCCAGAAGTGATTATCATACTTCCATGAAGGAGTGGTTTTACGCTTGGAGCCCCACCATCAAGGTCATATGCATAATCCCAAAGTAAATTAAGTCCAATGGGTGTTTCTTTAGACTTTGAGTTTGTAGAGAAATCAAAGCAACCTGCCAATGACAGGCTGCTTATTAGGATAAGTAATTGTAATGTTTTTAATTTCCGCATCTTCTAAAATTTAAAACCAAAGCTAAAACCTGGAACAGTTTTTAATTTTCTCTCTTTTCCCCATAAGAATTCAGAAGTGTTAACTCGAACAGTGTAAAACATTATGTTTCCAGAATAGCGTAATCCCAATCCTGCAATTGGAACAAGATAGCTCATCCATTTATCTTCATATTGCTCGATTTCGAAATTATAAATCCCATTCTTCTCAAAATCTAAACGTATTCCGATATTTAACTCTAAAAAAAGTCGATTTCTACCAGCTAAATAGGTAAAAACTAATGGAGTTGTAACTGAAGACCTAAATAAATCACAGTTGTATATGTCTTCACTAAATATGCAACCAATATCAAACAACGCAGGAAAATACCCAAATCCGGCTCGTATTTCATATTTAGGGTGAATAAGATAACCATAGCTAATGCTGTAAGGCATTGATGTACCGAGTAATTCCAGGGAAATGCTATGTTTACGAGTTGGTTTCTCTGAATTAGATTCTTGAGCAAAAGTTGGTTTCCCAATAATTAGACTCAAGAAAAGGATTAGAATTAGTTTCATGGGTGGTACAGATTTAGGTTCAAGTTTTGAAGATAAAAAACGAAATATATAATAATAAAAATCAGTTACTTAAGAATTTCTTTGTGTGTCGTTCCAATGAATATTCATAGCTCCATTGTATTTACTATTGTTCCATTCGTAACTCGTAACTCGTAACTCGTCATTCGTCATTCGTCATTCGTCATTCGTAATTCGTAATTCGTAATTCGTCATTCCTAATTCGTCATTCCTAATTCGCCATTCCTAATTCGTACTTCCTAATTAATCCAACGGTTGTTTATGCCCCCACGGTGCAAAGGCGTACAAGTGGCTGCTGCTTTGGGCGAAGATGCGGCCTTTGTCGGCGGTGACTAACCAAAACCAGTTGCCATGGGGTGGACTCATCCTGTGGACAATTTCTCCGGTGTCGGCATCTACGATATGCATGGTACCTGAGTGTGGAGCGTACAGATAACCATAGCCGTAAGCTATAGGCCCTGTACCGGCACCCGCCTGAAAGTCGCTATACCATTCGATTCTACCATTTGATTTTCGCAGTTTATAAATACCGGCGGCATCATTCACATAAATGTAATCCCCCACCAATACTGCCGAATACGTAAAGATGCCCTCTCTTCGCCAGATTTCCTCACCGGTTTGGGCATTAAGGGCAAAGAAACCATTTCGGGAGCCGGTTGGACCACCTGTGGTTCCGACATAGACGATATTGTTTTCAACGATAGGGGCAGTATATGCAGGATAAGCAAATCCACCAGGATTAAATCTCCACAAGAGCTCAAATGTATTTACATCATAAGCGCTAACCACGCCCTCCATGTTTTTGACTTGGCCTGTATAAACAACCCCATTATTATAGTACATTTCGTAACTGCGCGCATCTGTTAAAACAGAGTTCATTATACCATTAAAATTAATCCTGTAAAACATAGGACCATTGCTAACAGCTATAAAGCCATTTGGTATTACAACTATTCCTCTTGAATTATTAAATGATAAGCTGTCATCAAATGTAATTTTCCATAACTCTTCACCAGAAAAAATATTCCAGGCAATGACTTTTCTTGCAATACTTCCAGTTAGAATATCTTCATTTAATCCAAAAGTACTGTTTAACAATTGTCGATGATGGTTAAAGGGGGTTTTCCAAACAACATTGCCGGTTTTGAAATCTATAGCAACTGTATTTATATCCCCCGAGGTAATGACCATATTATGGTGTATTAATGGTTTTACTCTAGGAGCACCTCCATCAGGTTCATATTCATACTTCCACAAAAGATTCAAATCTGATATGAAACCACCATTTGACTCTTTGGGATTTGAGAAGCATCCCGGCAAGACCAGGATGCTTATTACAATTGAAATTAGCAGATATTTCATTAGTCAAAGACAAAGTTTTGTAACCATAGTGCAGACTGTTCCATCGGTGGAGCCAATTGCCCTTGAACAAACCCGCCCGGGCCGTCTGAATAGGCGCGCTTGTATCGGCGGAGTTCGAAGTGGTTGTAGCCGACCATATAATTACGAATTACGAATGTCGAATTACGAATTGGGGAACATCGATTGATTCGTGTTCTGTAAAGTGATAGTGAAAGTGATAATGTAATTCTAATTAGCATTTTTTTAATTCGTAATTCGACATTCGTAATTCGTAAAGTGCCACCTATACAATTTTCAATACTTGGTATTGCTTGGACATTCCAAGCATCTCTATAGCAAACATAATGAGTTCGTTTTTTTGGGGGAATTTAGCAACATACTTATTCACTCATGTATAAATTCATATAAACCAATTACAAACTCAAGCGGGTCATCATTTTCAAGAATCAACAGTTTTCCATCATAAAAGCCCAAAGGTAATCCCGGTATTGTAAATTCTTGAGGATTATCAAACTCTGGATAACTATAGCGCACTCCAAAATATGCGATGTCAGCTGGATCTATTGAATCGAAATACGCTTCAGAGTAATTTTTCCATGTACTAATGAAATATCCATTACTTATATCCACAGTAATCAATTCAGTTCTATCTACTCCAATTTTTTTTGCAAATTCAATTGTTTGCAATTCAGGGTTATTAAAATCAACCTTAATGGTTCTTTTCCGCATAAAGGAAGGTGTATAATTTGATTTCAATTCATTTTCAAGCGTATTTAAATCAAGTTTTTGGACATCAGGCCAGGTATAAAAAACGTAATAAACACTATTGTTATCAAGATTATAAGCTAATAACGGATACTTCTGAAAACTATCAAGCCGATCTATATTAGCCGGAAATTTGCCGCCTTTTTGTATTTCACCCGTTTTAATATTAAGTATTGATATAGCCCTTGCTGATTCAAAATCTAATGTATTCAAAATCGAAGTTTCCTTCATTGAAGCTATGAAATATTCATCTCTAAAAAATGCATAAGTTCCTCTCGTCCACACTCCATGTTTTAATGTCCCTTCAGTTTCATATATCATATTTTTATTCTCATCTAGCACAGTAATTCGATCAGCACTGTTATCATACACAAGAAGGTTGCCATCATCATAAGCAATTTGAATGGGTAGTACAAATTGATTGGGGCCACTACCAACCGATGAAATAAATGCTATTGTCTGATTATTTATATCAATAGTATAAAGTCTTCTTGAGCGGAAATCTATGCCATAAATGTGTTCATTTTTATTATCTGTGATTAAACCTTGTAGAATTGATCGAATGCCATTGGGTTTATTTTTAAGATTTAATTCAGAAACCCGTTCAAGTTTTACCTCATGTGTTATAGTATTCAATTGGCTAGAATCGATACAACTGAATAGTGAAATGGAGCAAATAAGTGTAATGACAATTCTCATTATAGAGTCAATATTAAGTGATATAACTCTGATACAAAGGATCAATTGTTGACCCTTTGTATCAGAGAAAAAAATTATTCAAGTGGGGTTTGAGTACAGACCAAGCATCCAACTCCCGAAAAGGAGCAATTTAATGGATGATGGGGATTACCAGTATAGTTCAGGGATGTAGGTTCTCCAGTAATATGTTCCAAGCAGTGTTCATCCATGCTTTGAGCTGAATCAGGTATGAAAAATAATCCAACTGTGAAAAAGGTTATTATACATGTTGCAATGAAAGTTTTCATTTTATTTTCCTTTTTTTGTAGTTAGACCCATCCGACTATCCTCCAAGATTACCGGAAGAATGTTTAATGATGAAGGTGGTGGCTATGTAGTCATCATCTTTTTTTGTAATAATAAGTATCAACTAAGTGATATCTATTAGTTACATCACGAATGTAGTTAATATTATTTCAGAGGTCAAGAAAATTCATTGTCCGTTTTGGTCTGTAGAAGGAGGGAGGGATGCCAAGTTGTCGCATAAAGTATTTGTATAATGCAAATTCATTACATAACCCCACTTGTTGAGCTATAAAAAACAATTTTAGATCAGAACTCTTTATAAGCTCAATTGCCCGATTTAATCGGATTTCGACCATTGCATCTTTACAGGCTTTTCCAAAACATAGCTTATAGCTTTGTCTAAATTCCGGTAAAGATGTATAGTTCATACATTACCCTGATTCATTTGAGCATCTATTTAAAATTAAAAGTGTACTTGCCAATAAAAAAATATTCAGGATTTTCATAGTGCTTTAGTACCAGTTTTCGTTACCCGAATTTCTCATAATCTGATTTAATTTTCCATATCAATGATAATGATATAGAGAATAGTCTTTCCTTATTATAATGCCATTTTTGAGTGGTATGATATTGTAATCGCTTGAACCACTATATTCAATTTTTTGCGTATCCGGGTCGAATGTGTAATAATCGAAATATTTTGTTGCTATTTCATAATCCATGGGGTGCGTCGTTAATGGTTTGGCGAATGAATGTGCATAAATCAGTAACACTTTACCATCATGCAACTCGTGAAACCATGCAGAACCCGTACTTTCTGCAAAATGATCAAATTCATAATATGTCTCATTGCGACTGCTTCTTTTATTTATGGGTGTTCTGATAAAATGTTCAATTTCAAAAACTTTTAGTATCTCTAAATTATAATTCAGCAAAACTATATAAGGTAGCATCAGGAATTTTTGCAAATAACCCTTGTTTTGAGATAAGGGGATTAGAGTATTGAAATTCAAATCATTTAGCAACGACTTGCTCGTGTGAAAATAAGTTGCTCCAAAGTATTGTTGGTGATTATTAGATTCCTTAATAATATGCCCTCTTTCAGAAGTAAAATGTTTTGACCAAACTATGTCTCCATTTTCTCTGCGTTCAAAATAAGTAACGAAATTGTCAAATGTTTCGAGAACTGCAAGGGTACAACCATTGTCATCGCAAATTATTTCACTTATTCTTGCTCTTTGAAGTAAATAAACTTTGTCATCCATTGTTAAAAGTCTGATTCCTGATTCTATTTCATCAGGTCCCCTGCCGGATGATGAAAATTGTTGTGGCAAATCCTTTTTATTCCAATAATACAGACTGGAATTAGATCCAATAAAAATCACATATCCACCATGCTTATGATTAACTATATCAATAACCTGGGGTACATTATCAGTCAATTCCAGTAAATAATCTATCTCATTGTAGATATTTAGATTTATGAATTCCTTATGTTCTGTTTTTGAAACAATTAGTGTGGGAACATGACTAAAATAGCCTGCATCACTTGTTTCAGAACACCCTGTAAGAAATGAGGCTGCTAAAAAATATAGCAGCCAGAAAAATTTCAATTTTAGCTTATTAAAACAGGATATGTGCATGGTAAGAATTATTGGATATCAACCGTAACCGTATGATTACAATGGCCTCCAAGGTTTCGGCATGAACAACCTGAAATACTCCCACCCGATCTGGTAAATCTACAACTACTACATGGATTGCCACTACAGGAGTGAGTTTCGGAATTATTAGCAATGTCTAAAAGTGACCCAACGAAAGCTACATTTTGAAATAATTCTTGGTTGCTAAAAAGCTCTCTTGCATGAATATTGCAGTTTCCATCATTGCCACTTAAAGATGCATGAAGCTCGCGTCGGTTATCTTTTTCGTATAAGAAAAACTTAATATCCTGTTTCTTTATTTTTTCCTCTGTTAGCAGAAGGAAATTCAAAGCCTTTTTAAATTGTTCGGAACCCTCTTCAAAAAACAATTGTGAATAATAATCAGAATCATTAATATCAATACGTGGAGTATTGTTTTCAATTAAATAAAACCCCAAAATAATGAAAATTAACAATAGGCTTGTTACAATAATTTTTTTCATTTTATTTTCCTTTTATTTTAGTTAGTCCCATCCGACTATCCTCCAAGATTACCGGATGAGTGTTTAATGATGAAGGTGGTGGCTATGTAGTCATCACCTTTTTTTGTAATAATTAGTATCAACTAAGTGATATCTATTAGTTACATCACGAATGTAGTTAATATTATTTCAGAGGTCAAGAAAATTCATTGTCCGTTTTGGTTTGTAGAAGGAGGGAGGGATGCCAAGGTGTCGCATAAAGTATTTGTATAATGCAAATTCATTACATAACCCCACTTGTTGAGCTATAAAAAACAATTTTAGATCAGAACTCTTTATAAGCTCAATTGCCCGATTTAATCGGATTTCGACCATTGCATCTTTACAGGCTTTTCCAAAACATAGCTTATAGCTTTGTCTAAATTCCGGTAAAGATGTATAGTTCATACATTCTGCCCAAGCCGAAACCGTTCTTATGTGATCCATCCTTGTGATTAGAACTTCATTTGCTTGCTCAATATCAAGCCACTTCTTAATGGGATGTATGCTTACAGATAAACTTTCATTCATGTTTAGGAAGAAAAATTGGTAATTGGCTTTAGTAGCTATTTAAATACAATAAAGTATTTATTAACAATAATTTGGTTTCATACAGTTGAAATTTAACCATATATAGATCGTTACTACAACTGAATGAAGTATACGTTTCTTAACAGTATGTACCTGAAAGTGGTAATTTGTTACATCGAAAATTGTAAAATTTTCAGAATAGGCTTAAATGATGGTTTAAACCTCGATTTTTATCCGTAGAAATATTAAGATTTGATTTAGATCCAAGCTTAAGTCTGAAATTACGCCACCAAAATACTGCGTAGGTTACTATGATACTGTATATTGTCCCTATAAATAGATTTTATAATAACTTATGATATTCGAGCGGTATCGAGGTTATACCGAGTTATAGGCGAACTTGAATTCGATAAGATATCTTGGAGTAACACTCCTTATTACTCATCTAACTTGTATTTTTTTAACAATTGCGCTACGAGCGGGTCGTTTGTTCCGAGGTCTTGCAGGGCTTTTTGGAGGCGGTCGGTTTTTTCCTGATCAATTTTCTGGAGTTCAGCTTCAAACCTGGCGAGTTGTATGTTCACCGGATCGATGTACTTTTTCCGTTGAATCCAAACCAAGACAATAGTGATAAATGCAATCACGATCATTATTGCAATGGCAATCGTAAAGCTACTGCCAAATCCCCCAACTTCACTTTGGATTCTTCCAAGGCGTTGCTCAATGCCAATAAGACGCTCATCTGTCGCCGCGAGCCGGTCTAGTGCCGTATTTAGTTTGGTTGTTATTTCATCGTCTCCTTTACTTGCCAATCCGGTAATTTCAGCTCTGATGATCTGTAGCTCACTTGATAATTGCTCAAGTAATTGATGCGTTTTTGCAACAGCAATTGAGTCACTACGTTCTGCATTTAATGCAACAGCGGGTTGGGTAGAAACAAGTAACATTCCTACAACAAAAAACAGGCAAATAATCCGGAAAAGTGGTCTCATAGTTCAACAAGAATTAGTAGTGCAAGAAAGACTTTAATATAAGCCGTGAATAGAATCCATCAAAGAGTTGGGTTTTTCGGGATGGCAACTTTTGGGGCTGACCTCACCCCAACCCTTTTCCTGAATTCGTTTCTAGGCGTTTGTTTTTTCTGATACAGGAGAGGGATTTTGGTTTCGAGGTAGGGAAAAATTGTTTGCCAGATAAGTAGTTGGCTATTCACTAATGAAAAATGAAAAATGAAAAATGAATTTCATCCTATACCTTTACCGATATAGAAGCCAACATTTTGAATGTTTAGTCCACTCCGATTTATCTAAAATACGAAGTTACTTAAGCAAGCTAAACAAGTTTAAACATAAAAAACGATAACTTAACTTTGTGTACCTTCGTGTCTTCGAGACTTTGTGATTATTAATTAACTATTCGGAGCAGGCTCAATGTTGAATTATCAATTTTGAATTGCCTCCGCCGTCTAATGACTTACTGTTTTTGAGATCAAACCTCAAATTTGCCCAAAAAAGAATCCACGGGAATCTGCATAATCTGTGTCATCCGTGTTCTATAGATCTGGAAGTTGTAATCGAGTATTATTTCACTATCCCTCATTAGAATAATTTGTAGTTTTCAACATCGGGCAAGGAGGCGGAGTTTTGCAATCAGGTTTAATCCCCATACCTCATAGAATCTTTTCCTCATCGCTTGTTTTTCATGAAATTGATGCGCTGTTTTCTTATCTTAATATGATTATCAGAATAGCTGTATGAGGATAAGGCATTTAGAGCCAAACAACAGCAAAATGTGTCAATCTATATAATTAAAACACCCCCTGAACAACGATTCAGGGTTTAAAAACAAATATATTATGAGCGAATACAGAATTGAAAAAGACTCCATGGGCGAAATCAAAGTACCGGCTAAAGCCTATTATAAAGCCCAAACCCAACGAGCACATGAGAATTTCCCGATAAGTGGCATCCGTTTTAACCGTGATTTCATTCAGGCAACCGGCTACATTAAAAAAGCGTGTGCAGAAGTAAATGCTGATTTAGGTCTTATTAAACCAGAAATTGCAACCTATATCATGCGCGCTGCTGATGAAGTGATTTCCGGCAAGCATGATGGTGATTTCCCTCTTGATATTTTCCAAACCGGTTCGGGTACTTCAACGAATATGAACATCAATGAAGTTATCGCTACACGTGCCACCGAAATGGCTGCACAAGATGGTAAATCAGAAATCAAAGTGCATCCGAACGATGATGTTAACTTTGGTCAAAGCTCAAATGATGTGATTCCAACCGCTATCCGTGTTGCCGCGGCTGTATGTGCCAAGCAGATACTCATCCCCGGATTAAAAAAATTACATAAAGCGTTTGTAGATAAAGGCGCTGAGTACGCACATGTGGTAAAAACAGGTCGTACACACTTGATGGATGCCATGCCGGTAACATTTCAGCAGGAATTTGGCGGATATGCACGGCAACTTGAACTTGGGATTACCCGAGTAGAGACTTCACTTGAGCGTATTTATGAGCTTCCGCAGGGTGGAACCGCAGTTGGAACCGGAATCAACACGCATGAGGAATTCGGTAAGCGAGTTGCTGAGAAAATTGCAGGTTATACCGGATTACCATTCATCGAATCAGTAGATCACTTCGAAGCACAGGGAACCGTTGATGCACCGGTTGAAATGAGTGGTCAGCTTAAAACGGTTGCCGTGAGCTTAATGAAAATGTCGAACGACTTACGTTGGATGAACTCAGGACCAAACTCAAGCTTGGGCGAAATTGCACTTGCTCCACTACAGCCGGGGTCTTCTATTATGCCGGGTAAAGTAAACCCCGTAATTGAGGAATCAGTGAATATGGTATGTGCGCAGGTTATCGGAAATGATGCCGCCGTAACTGTTGGTGGATTGAATGGTAACTTTGAACTTAATGTGATGCTTCCTGTAGTTGCTCACAATTTGCTTGAGTCCATTCGTATTCTCGGAAATGTGGCTGTGAACTTCGCGGATCGTTCCGTTTCAAAACTCGTGGTAAGAGAACAAAATATTGCTGACAAAGTGGGCAAAAATCCAATTCTTGTTACCGCGCTCAATCCGGTTATCGGATACGACCTTGCGGCTAAAATTGCGAAAAAAGCTTATGCTGAAGACCGTGCCTTAAAAGATGTTGCCCTTGAAATGACAGAGCTTTCTGAGGCTGAATTAGACAAGGCGCTCGATCCAATCAAAATGACAAAAGGTGGATTTGTAGATTAAGCGATTTCAACCTCTTAACGGTATTAGGTTCGTAAGTCTTCGTGATTTACGAACCTTTTTTTGTAAGGAAATATGCTTCTCGTGCTCTTTAGGAAAAACAAAAAAACTGTTTTTGGCTATTTGTATTCACATATTTTATACATATTATAGCCTCAAACATAAACCCTACGATTCTTATGGCAAATACAGATAGATTAAAAGCACTAGAACTGGCCGTTGGCCAAATTGAAAAAACACACGGTAAAGGAACCATCATGAGGTTGGGAGATAATCCCATCGTAAATATTCCTTGTATTTCAACCGGTTCCATTATGATTGATGCTGCCCTCGGTGTGGGCGGAATTCCCCGTGGAAGGATAACCGAGATTTATGGTCCTGAATCCAGTGGTAAAACGACGCTCTCGTTACACGTTATTGCCGAAGCACAGAAAGCCGGTGGATATGCCGCTTTTATTGATGCGGAAAATGCATTTGATGCCAAATATGCCAAAAGCCTCGGCATCAAGACCGATGAGCTTCTTGTTTCCCAACCTGATAGTGGTGAACAAGCACTTGAAATTGCAGAAACCTTGATTCGTTCCGGCGCACTTGATATTGTGGTTATTGACTCGGTAGCAGCGCTTGTTCCTCGCGCAGAGCTTGAAGGTGAAATGGGAGATTCACACATGGGTCTTCAAGCACGTTTGATGTCACAAGCGCTAAGAAAATTGACTGCTATCGTGAACAAAACGCATACAGCGGTTATTTTTATCAACCAAATTCGTGAGAAAATTGGCGTAATGTTTGGTAACCCTGAAACAACCACCGGTGGACGTGCACTTAAATTCTATTCATCTGTGCGTCTTGATATCCGTAGAATCGGAGCAATCAAAAAAGGGGATGAAGTGGTTGGAAACCGTACCAAAGTGAAAGTGGTAAAAAACAAAGTTGCACCACCCTTTAAAGAGGTTGAATTTAACATTGAATACGGCAAAGGAATTTCCAGACTTGGTGAAATTTTAGATTTAGCCGTAGAGTTCGATATCATTCAAAAAAGAGGAAGTTGGTATCGTTACGATGGCGAGCCGATTGGTCAAGGTGCCGATGCTGCATTGCAGTTCCTTACCGAAGATCCGGCATTATGCAACAAAATAGAAGAAATAGTCCGCGCCAAAGTAATGCCCGATGCAGTAGAGCCGGTGGCAGCTACCAATGGTCAGGCAGTAGAGTAACACCTTTTGATGTTGATGTTGCATCGCAAGAAAAAATATAAAGAGGTAGATCCGGCAGTAATTCTTGAAAAACTGCCGGGCAAAATCACCTCTATCCAAATTCAAGCCCGCAACTCAACGCGGGCTTCTGTTTATGTGGATGATGCCTTTCTTTTTGGTGCTACCTTAGATAATCTGAACAAGCATTCTGTCCAAAAAGGGATATTGCTGGATAAAAAAACTGCCCTTAGCATACTTGAGCTCGAAGAAAAACATAAGCTACGGGAATACTTTTTGAGACTTCTTACCCGAAGAGATCATTCAAAGTTAGAGCTCAAGCAAAAAGCCATGAACAAAGGTATTGCACTCAAGTTTATGGATGAGGTATTTGAAGAGTTTGAATCTTTGAACTATTTGAATGAAGATCGGTTTGTTAAGGCCTTTGCTCTAGAGAAGGGGAAGTTTTCCGGTTGGGGAAATCTGAAAATAAAAATGGAGCTAAAGAAAAAGGGGATATCAGATGCTATGATTCAACAACATGTTGATGAGCCGGATATTGACTTACTAAAAGATCAAATGCAAACGCTGATTTTAAAGAAAGCTGTACGGTTCCAAAGAGAATCGGATGGATTGAAGAAAAAAAAGAAAATTTATGAACATCTTGTTCGTAAAGGGTATCCATCTGATGTAATCATGCGTTATATTGATGATTATGCAAAAATGGTTTAAAACAACATAAGCGTATGATGCAACTTTCAGTAGAGAAAATTTTACGTTTCCTTTTGGTCGCTGTTCTTTTGGTATTTGCCGGAATGGTGATGCTGAAGTTTTCTCTCTTGCTGATTTACTTACTAGTAGCTTTAATTCTGAGTTACTTGCTTGATCCTGTTGTAAACCGCATGCAGGCCAACGGTATGAATCGAACGGTATCAATTTTGATTGTGCTTATTTCGGTTATGTTACTTGTGGTTTGGGCGTCAACTACAATATTGCCCAATATTGGTAATCAAATTGCGCGACTTGCTCAACAATTTAATCTTGAAACGGTACGCTACATTGCGGTCACTCTGGAAGATTTCATTAATCAGGCTATTCCTTATTTACCTGCAGGCTACCTTGAGAATAATATGGCTGCACTTTATGAACAGCTGTTTAATTTTGATGACATCCAAAAACTATTAGGGAATATTTTCGGAATTTTCACAAATCTGGCCTTTGCAACTATCATCATTCCCTTTACTACTTTTTTCTTTTTAAAGGATGGAGGAATCCTAAGGCGACAGATATTAGAGTTTGTACCCAATAAATATTTTGAGACTACGCTAACCATAATCAGTAAAATTGAACAGCGCATTGGAGCACATTTCAGAGGGGTGGCACTTCAAAGTACACTTGTGGCTCTTTTTTCGTGGCTTTTTTTGAGTATTGCCGGTTTAAATAATGCTTTAACTGTTGGTATTGCGATTGGCTTGGCAAATACCATACCCTATTTTGGTCCGGTATTGGGCTACATTTTATCTATAGTGATTGCCATTGTTGAGACAGGAGATTTCTCTTTAGTGATTAATTGCATTATTGCTGTAGGACTTACTCAAATTCTGGATAATGTCGTTTTTTATCCGGCAATATTTTCAAGAACAGCCGGAATCCATCCGCTTTATGTGCTTGTCGTTATTTTGATTGGTGCGGAGTTAGCAGGGTTGCTTGGGATGCTTGTTGCCGTTCCAATAGCCACAATTCTGCGAGTTATCATTACTCAAATCACCTGGAGTTTCAAGAACTACTATGTCTTCCGAACGAATACCTGATTTCATCCCCTTAAAACGTCTTCCTAAAAATGGAGTGATTGGAGTTTTTGCACCATCATCGCCGGTTGAATTTGATAAATTGGAGCGTGGCGTAAAGTATCTGGAATCGTTGGGATACCGAGTTGAAACCACCCCGAGTTGCTATGCCTCTGATGCTTATTTATCAGGAAGCGGGCAAATGCGAGCTAAAGATTTGATGTATTTGCTAGAAAATCCGAACATTGATGCCGTTTTTAGCACACGAGGTGGGTTTGGAAGTATTTTAATGTTGCCTTTTCTTGATTTTGAAAAAATTAAATCAGCAAGAAAAATGATTGTGGGGTTTAGTGATGTCACTGCTTTACAATGGGCAATTTGGAAAAAAACAGGGTTGATGAGTATCTCAGGTGGGATGGTTGGTACTGATATGTCAAACATCCCCATAGATCAACAATTTGAACACTATTTTTGGAAGTTGATTGAAACCGGCTTGGTTGATATCCCTCTTCAATCTTATGAAAAAGCTTCTATTGAAAAAGAAGGTTTTTCGTTACCCGGAACAGTCTCGGTAGCAGCGATGCTTTTAGGGTCAGAATATTTCCCGGATACTGCCAAAAGTATTTTGATTTTAGAGGATGTGTATGAACCTCGCCATAAAATGGAAGCATATCTTCAGCAATTTAAGTTGGCCGGGGTTTACAAAAATGCGAGTGCTGTTATTTTGGGGGAATTTTCTCCGGCTCCAAAAGAAGAGTATCCTGAAATACCGGAAATGAAAACCGTTTTTCTTCGTGCGTTTGAAGGATTCAAGAATCCTGTGGTAGATCAGTTTGATTATGGTCACATTCCGGGTAAAATTTCATTGCCCGTAGGTGCCCGATTATCCGTATCTTTAGGCGTACAAAGTTCACTAAAATCCCGACACTCCATCTTTTCACGTTGAATAAAAAAATCGTGGTATTCGCCTCCGGTTCCGGATCGAATTTTCAGGCCATTCTGAACGCCATTGATGCAGGTAAATTACAAGCCGTTGTGACCGGACTCGTAGTGAGCAATCCCAAAGCTGGCGCCATTCAAAGAGCTTCAAGCAAGAGAATTCCGGTTTATATCCATGATCAAAAGGGATTTAAATCTGAAGTCTTTGCTACTGAGCATTTGATTCAAAATGTTTCAAATTTTGGTGCAGACTTGATTGTATTGGCAGGTTATCTAAAGAAAATTCCTTCAAAATTTATTGAGCTATACAGAAATCGTATTCTGAATATTCATCCATCATTACTTCCGAAATATGGAGGATTGGGATTCTATGGGATAAAAGTACACGAGGCTGTATTAGCCAATGGTGAAGTGGAATCGGGATGTACTATCCATTTAGTAACCGATGAGTATGACGAAGGGCCTATCCTGGCACAAAAAAAAGTGGCTGTTTATATAACAGATTCGCCGGAAGATTTAGCCGCAAGAGTCCTTCAACAGGAACATGAATTGTTTCCGACGATTATTCAAGAATATTTATACAAAAAATAGACAAACCGTGAGTATTCAACCAGGTATTCGTTTCGAAAAGAAACCTCTAAAAATCAAACGCGCACTATTATCTGTTTTTGACAAGACCGGCATAGTTGATTTAGCGAAGGAATTACATAGCAGAGGTGTGGATATTATTTCAACGGGTGGAACTGCAACCACATTGCAGAACGCCGGAATCCCCGTAACAGAAGTTAGTAGCTTAACCGGATTTCCGGAAATGTTGGATGGAAGGGTAAAGACATTGCATCCGGCCATACATGGAGCTTTATTAGCTCGACCAAATTATAAACCTGATAACGAATCCCTCGAAAAGAATAACATCAACCCGATTCAGTTGGCCGTTGTGAATTTGTATCCTTTTGAAGAGGTGATTAAATCAGATGTATCGCATGAAATGGCGATGGAGAATATAGATATCGGTGGACCGGCAATGATTCGTTCAGCTGCAAAAAATGTAGATCATATTTGTGTGCTTTCAGAACCTCAGCAGTATTTCAGTTTTTTTGAAGAGTTAAACTCTGATGGAGAAGTTTCATTCGACTTTAGATTTGCCCAATCTCAATTGGCTTTTTCAAAAACATCTGCTTACGATGTCGCCATTCAAACCTACCTCTATGATCAGGCAGGAACAGGCTTTCCAGAGCGATTAACACTTCAGTTCAAAAAACAAAGTCCGTTGAGATATGGGGAGAATCCGCACCAAGCGGCGGCTGTCTATGGTGAGCAACAACATGTCATTTCGTGCATTCACGGGAAGCAACTCAGCTATAATAACTATTTCGATGTAGATGCAGCGTTAGGACTTATGTACGATTTTCGCCACGGAAAACCGGCAGTTGCAATTATTAAGCACACCATTCCTTGTGGAGTAGCAGTCTCTAAAAATTTGACGGATGCCTGGAAATTAGCCTACGCCACAGATACAAATTCACCATTTGGAGGTGTTGTGGCTGTGAATGAACCATTGGATTTGAAGACAGCCAAGGAAATCGATAAAATATTTACCGAAATCATCGTTGCACCCTCATTTGATGAAGATGCACTTGAATTATTGAAAAGTAAATCAAACAGGAGATTGGTTCAGATTTTAGATATTGAGAAATATCCGTCTAAAATTATGATGAGATCGGTTTTTGGTGGAATTTTATGTCAACAACCTGATAATATTTCGATTGATACTAAGAATTTTAGAGTTGTTACAAAAAATAAACCTACGGAATCGCAAATGCAGGACTTGCTATTTGCATGGAAGGTAGTAAAAAGGGTAAATTCAAATGCTATAGTTTATGCTAAGAATTTGCATACCATCGGTATTGGATCAGGTCAACCGAGTAGGGTAGATGCCTCGGAATTAGCGGTAAACAAAGCTCAAAAATATGGATTGAGTCTTGAAGAATCGGTAGTAGCTTCGGATGCTTTTTTCCCTTTTGCAGATGGTGTTGAAGCGGCGGCTCGCGCAGGTGCGAAGGCCGTAATTCAGCCCGGGGGTAGTATTCGAGATAATGAAGTCATCGAAGCTGCTGATAAACATGACATGGTAATGATTTTCACCGGCTTACGACATTTTAAGCACTAAATTTCAGTGCGAAACAGATATGAATTAAATGATACATTAGCTCTTTTAAAGAGCACAAAATTTTAAAATAATATGCAATCTGACAAGATTTTTGAAAAAAAGAAACCAAGACCTAAGCAAACCGGTTTATTTGATTGGCTTTATAGTGACATCGCGATTGATTTAGGTACTGCGAATACCCTTATTTATGAGCGCGGAAAAGGCATTGTTCTGAATGAACCTTCTATTGTTGCACTTGATCAAGCCGGTGGTGTGGTAGCAATAGGCCATGAAGCACGTTTGATGCACGAAAAAACCCACAAGAATATCAGAACCATTCGACCACTTAGAGATGGTGTTATTGCCGATTTTGAAGTGGCTGAACACATGATTAAAGGTATGATTAAGAAGGTGAAGCGAAATTGGTATTCGACGCCACGGAAAATGGTAGTTTGTGTTCCAAGTGGTATCACCGAAGTAGAGAAGCGTGCAGTTCGTGAAAGCGCTGAGCGTGCAGGTGCCAAGCAAGTCTATCTTGTAGATGAACCTATGGCTGCTGCTATCGGAATTGGGCTCGATGTTCATGAACCTGTAGGAAATATGATTGTGGATATCGGTGGAGGGACAACTGAAATTGCGGTTATTGCGCTTTCCGGTATTGTGTATGCTCAGTCTGTTCGATTGGGAGGGGATGAGTTTAATGAAGATATTATCAACTATTTCAGAAGAAATCATAACCTGTTAATTGGTGAACGGACGGCGGAAGAAGTTAAATGTTTAATGGGCTCTGCCACACCTCTTGAAGAAGAAATTGAAATGACCACCAAAGGGCGCGACTTAATCAATGGCGTACCTAGAACTAGAACCGTTAACTCCAGAGATGTAAGAGAAGCACTTTCTGAATCTGTGAATACTGTTGTTGAATCTGTAACGAAGTCTCTTGAGCAAACTCCTCCGGAATTGTCCGCAGATATATTAGATCGTGGAATTATGCTAACCGGTGGTGGAGCATTGCTCAAAAACCTCGATAAGCTCATCATGGAAACCACAGATCTTCCGGTACATATTGCCGAAGATCCACTTACAGCGGTTGTTCGTGGAACCGGTGCCATCCTCGAAGACTTAGAATACTATAAAAGCGTTTTAAGTTAATCGAGTGATTCAAAAATCACTTTTCCACTTTTTATATCACTTTAACACGAACTGAACATTCGGTTCAAAACAGATGCGTATAGATTTTTCTAAGTTTGGTAACATAAAAGACCACCTAATTACAATTGGTGTTATGTTACTTGCGCTTCTGATGATGATTGCCCGACAGGATGGAGCTTTTCAGAATGCACGTGTTGCTTCTATGAACGTAATAAGTGTGTTGGAAGCTCCGCTTTCAAATGTGAGAATCTATAGAACAGCGCTAAAAACAAATGCAGAATTAGAACGACAAAACATTCTTTTGCAGGATGAAATTAGTCGGCTAAGAAGTATGAGAGAGGAAAATGTAATTCTCAGAGAATTACTAGCTCTCAAAGATACTACGACGTATCCGTTGGTGCCTGTTCGAGTGGTATCAAAAACGTTATCGGGAGTCAATAATTCTATTATTATCAATGCCGGATCACGTCATGGTGTTGAAGTTGGAATGCCTGTGATTAATGCCGAAGGACTTGTGGGGCAGGTTGTCTTAACCGGTGAACGCAATGCTACGGTATTACCAATCATTAATCAGCAGTTTAGAGTTAGTGGAATGATTGAAGGCTCAAGAGCTCTCGGAATTCTAGCTTGGGAAGGAACCGGAGGCGACGAACTCGTGCTACGATATGTTCCAATTACTATTCCTGTTTCCAAAGGGATGCGTGTCTTTACTTCAGGACTTTCGAGCCAATTCCCTCCGGGAATTCCAATCGGAGAAATAATCCGTTTCGAGCCGGAACCGGGAAAAGATACACAGCTCATTTATGTTCGCGCATATAGTTCGCTTTACAGATTGGCAGAGGCACATGTAATGCTTTTTAGAGCCGATGAAGAAGTGCTAAATCTCGAACAAACATGGAACAGGGCACAGCGATGATGAACCGTTTTTGGATTGATTTTGCTGTACTAATTGGATTTATCATTGCGCAAATAACCATGTTTAGACACCTGGAATTCTGGGGACTTCAAACGAACATTGTTATCATCTACATAGTATGGCTGGCTTCTGTAAGAAATCGAACACAAACGCTCATCATTACCATTATTGGTGCGATCTTGATGGATATCTTACTTGATACATGGGGCGTATTTTTGTTTTCTAAGCCATTAATTCTACTCATCTTTTATAATTTCATCTACCAACAAAGAGACAATACCCTGCAACTAGGACAGATTTTTACAATGTTTTTATTTATTTGTCTTGCATACAATCTTGTTTTTTTGCTCATTTCAACATTTGCAGGTATATACTCAACAGACTTCCAGTTTCTAAAGCTTTGGATTGGAAATAGCATATACACAGCAATAACCGCTGTCTTTTTTTATTTAATTAAACCAGAGCAGAAACGTTGAACGCACAGATCTCTGAGAACAGAAAAAATATCAACTACTTAGTAGTACAAATCTTTGTACTTGTTTTCTTTTTGGTTTTATTTGGAAGGCTTTTTCAGCTACAAGTAATCGAGCATGAAATTTATAATCCGATTAGTGAAAGAAATAGCATTCGTCAGGAGACCGTAAATCCATCTAGAGGATTAATTTTCGACAGAAATGGGAAGCTGTTGGTCACCAACGAACCTTCGTTCACCATCATGATTACTCCTCAGAATTTCAACAGAATGCAAATTCCTTTATTGAGCAGACTTACAGGATTTGATGAGGATTTTATTACAGAAAGAGCAGATGCTGCTCAACGTTTTTCAAGACATAGGCCAAGTCGTTTGTTGATTGACGTTTCTTTAGAAGCATTCTCAAATATTCAGGAAAATATTTGGCAGCTACCGGGGATTGATTACTTGGTTGAAGGGAAAAGGAGTTATCCATCGGGAGCTCGAATTGCACACAGTGTAGGTTTTTTGGCAGAAATTACCCGTGAAGAACTTCGGAATAATCCCAGTTACCGCATGGGAGATCATATTGGCAGAAGTGGAATTGAAAGACGCTATGAGGAAGTCTTACGGGGTTCTAACGGCACACGATTTGTAATGATTAATGCCTTTGGAAGAGCCGTAGGAAGTTACAATGACGGACATTTGGATATTACACCTGAAAAAGGTGCTGATCTAAGAACTACGTTAGATATCGACCTACAACTATTAGCTGAAGAACTCATGGTCGGCAAAACCGGTGGGTTGGTTGCATTAGATGCCAGAACCGGAGGAATCAAAGCCATTGTAAGTGCCCCTGACTTTGAACTCGATAAACTCTCCGGTAGAGTAGATCGTGCCTATTGGCAGCAGTTGAATTCTGATCCTGCAACACCTATGTTCCACAGAGCAATAGCGGCTTCACAACCTCCGGGTTCTACATTGAAGCCATTAATGGGAATCATAGGTCTGGAAACGGGATTAATTACTGAACATACTGTAATTTATTGTCCGGGGGGGTATCATCGAGGCAGATTCTACAGATGTTTGAGACAACATGGAAATCAGACCATTGCTCAGGCTATCGAAACATCCTGCAACACATTTTTCTATGCTTTAATGGATCGCTTTGTAAACCGCTTTGGCTTGAATCGTTGGACTCGCATGCTCAATAGTTTTGGTCTTGGGGTTGCCAATGATATTGATATGACGGGAGAACGTGCCGGAATTATACCGGATAGCAGTTATTACAATCGTGTGTTTGGGGTACGCAGATGGGGTTTAGGAGATCTTATTAACCTTGGGATTGGTCAAGGTGCCATGGGGGCAACACCACTGCAAATGGCCGTTTCAACAGCGGCTATGGTAAATGGTGGATACAGAGTGCGCCCCCATTTAGTTTCTGCTGTATCAGAAGATGGTCTCGTGTGGCATCCAACGTATAGTGAGCCGGAGCTGATTCCTTGGGTTAAAGAACAACATTTAAAAACCGTGAGAAGGGGGATGCGAAGAGCCGTTTCCCATGGTTCAGGCAGACATTACGTGGAGTTAAGAGATGTCGAAATTTCCGGTAAAACTGGAACAGCACAAAATCCTCATGGTCAGAATCATGGATGGTTCATTTCCTATGCTCCAGAAGAAAACCCGGAAATTGTAATTGCTGTTCTCTTAGAGAATGCCGGATTTGGATCTATTTCAGCGGCACCTATAGCCGGACTACTTTACGAACAATATTTCTTTGGGGAAGTACGAAGAAAACACGTAAAGAACAGGATGCTTAATTTTGTTCCTGCTCCTTTTAATCCAAATCAGTAATGAAACTAAGCACGTTTGATTATATCCTTTTTATCTCATGGCTGGTACTTGGCTTGATAGGGCTAATTGCCATTTATTCGGCTACACAGGGTGAAATGCACATTGATACACACCTTGCAGGGAATTTTAGCAGACAAGTAATTCATCTATTATTAGGTCTTGCGATCATTTTGCTGATGCTTTTTACGACTCCCCAAACGTATTTGAACTTCACTTGGATTCTTTATGGACTTACACTAATTATCGCCATTTTAACCATCTTTTTTGGGGTTGAAATTTCAGGGGAAAGAAACTGGCTTAATATTTTTGGGTTCAGGCTTCAGATTAGTGAGTTCATGAAAACCGCCGTTGTTTTAGCAATAGCGGCATATTTGAATACTAACAGAAAAGCACATGCCGGTGAACTTAGTACAATTGCTATAATTGTTACCATCTTGATGTTACCGGTTGCATTTATCACGGTGATGGGGGATACCGGAACGTCGTTAGTTTACGTGTTTTTAATTCCCTTCATGCTTTTCTGGGCCGGGCTTCGCTTTGGTTACACGGTAATTATGGTCGCCCCTGGTTTATTAGCTTATTTCTCGGTTGTTAATTGGGTAGTTGCGATAGTTCTTGCTGTGTTCATCCCAATTCTTGTGTTTATTCTTGAAAAAAAACCCTTGCTTACGTTATTTGCGTTCGTCATCTCTCTGATGGTTGTAATTGGAATTCAAGTTGCTTTACTCGAAGTGTTACAACCGCACCAACGTGCAAGGGTAGAGGCCTTCGTGAATCCTGCTGCTGACCCACAAGGCTCAGGTTGGAATGTGATTCAAGCAAAGACCGCCATTGGTTCCGGCGGACTTTACGGAAAAGGATTTATGCAAGGCACTCAAACACAGCTCAGATTTCTGCCTGAGCAGCAAACTGATTTCATTTTTTGCGTAATTAGTGAAGAATTTGGCTTTATTGGTGCCGGGTTTGTTTTATTCCTCTATCTCATCCTTATTTCAAGGATGCTTTTTGTAGCAAGAACGCATAAGCATCCTTTTGCGCAAACCGTTGGATATGGTTTTGCGACTATCTTTCTGGTTCACATAATTATCAATTTAGGTAGTGCTATGGCATTACTTCCAATTATTGGCGTGCCTCTGCCTTTGCTGAGTTATGGGGGGTCTTCATTTCTGAATTTCTCAATTATGGTCGGAATTCTTATGAACTTCCAAATGCATGAAAGAGACTTTAGTATTTATAGCTGATCAGAAATAGTTTTTTTCTATCTATCATCCTAAGTTCGATTATAAAAAAATGCCTCCATTTTTTAACACAGGAGACTCAGAGGATAAACACAGAGTTACATTGAATTAAACTTGAGTTTTAATTACATAGATCAGTGCGATGTATTGAATAAAAACTCTTAGTTAGTCGGCGAAAGACACCGAAAAACGCGGTGTTCAACCTTCATGGAAAAACTTCCTTTCAATATAACCTTGAGTGATATAAATAATTGAACGGAGGTTATTAGCATTTTTCAGCGTACTTAATAAGTCCTCGGCTCTTCTCTTGATCGTGAATCATGCGGGGTATTTTAGTTTGAGCCTTTACATTGAAGAACTCATTTTGCCACTTCTCAATGGAATCTTTACTAAGAGAGTAAAACTCAGGGAAAGCTATAGCCTTACCTTTTCTTCTGATTTCATAACTCCGGTTTATGCTGATGAGGGTTTCATCCACTTTTTGTTTGAATACCTCAAAATCGCGAGGACGCTCTGCCCATTCAACAAACCAAATATGTGTGGGGCTAGGGTGGGTGTCATCAAGTAATACCCCCATGCTGTAGTTAGAGTAAACTCCTCCCGTTTCTTTTACAACGGCATCTAAGGTTTCTTTCACATGAAAAGCTTCGATGGCCTCACCATAAGCATCATGGACATCCGTAACTCTTCCGCTCACTTTAATGCGTGGCGTTTCCAAATCGGTGAAGACAATGACATCATTCAGCAAATATCTCCACAAACCGGAGTTTGAAGTAACCACCATCGCGTAGCGTTTCCCCAATTCAACCTCCCACGTAGGGATTGTTTTTTGATGAATGAGATCTTCTTTGTTGGAGGATGGATCAGGTATCCACTCATAAAAGACATTATTGTTAACTATGAGTTTCATGTCGTCACGGTCCTGATCAACGTTGAAAGAAAAATAGCCCTCAGAAGCTCCATAATTTTCGATATAATGAACATCAAGCCCTTCACTTAGTTTTTGAAGGTGCTTTTTGTAGGATGGAAGTGGCTCACCTCCGGAAATCATCAACTGTAGATTAGGCCATATTTCGGCGATACTTTTTTTGCCGGTGCGCTCCAATAGTATTTGATAAAACCGAAGTGCAACGGAAGGAAGGGAAGTAAATACGCGCACATCAGATTTAATGGCACGTTCAGTCATTAATTCTACTTTATCCTCAAAATTCATTAACACAGCTTCATCAGCCGGTAATATTTGAAGCTTGGCTAACAGGGGAGGTGCAAACGTAGCAAGAAATCCACTGATTTCACCGAACATCACTCCCGGAAAATTCGGGTCTTTTTCAATCATCCCCGGTAAACTTGCGTGGGGTCCCGCAATTTTGAACAGTTTCCAAGGATTCTGTTTTAGATAGCTCAACGCCACCTTGCGTAAAAAAGTGACATCACTGCGTTTTCTGTCGTCAGGTAAGGGAATTTCTTTAGGTTTCCCGGTGGTTCCCGCAGAAATAGCGAACTTATTGGCTGTTCCCGGCCAAATTAAGTCGGGAATTCCTCTTTTGATATCATCCAAAAACTCAGCATAATCTTTAAATGTAGAAACAGGAACTTGGTTTACATAGTCACTATAATCAGTAATATCCTTAAACCCATGTCGTTTTCCATATTCCGTATGTTTGGCATATCTCAAAAATTGCTTTAAAATATGGAGTTGTGCATCTACTACACTGCTCATGTGTATTTGTCCTGTCTTTAAATGTTGAGTTTCTGATTATGATTGACCCGAAATATAGTGAAAATGAGATAGGAGTTGAACTGAGAGTTGAAATCTTCCTCAAAATAAAAAAGGCCACCGAAAATGCGGTAGCCTCAATTAGTTTTTTGTTTCGTTAAAAAATTAACGTTCGTCGATTGGTGTATAGGTAAGGTTTTTCTCCCCCAAGTATAGCAAACGTGGACGAATCAGGCGGTTGTTATTCCACTGCTCGATGTAGTGAGCTGTCCAGCCTGAGATGCGCGCCATTGCAAAAATAGCTGTGTAAAGGTCAGGCTCAATCCCCATAGAATAATACACGGTAGCAGAGAAGAAATCTACGTTAGGATCAATGTTCTTTTCTTCTTTCATGATGCTAACGATGGATTCAGACCAATTGTACAAATATTCCATATCAACCTCTTTAGCAAGTTCTTTAGCCATGCCACGAAGGTGATGCGCACGTGGGTCAAATGTTTTGTACACACGGTGACCAAAGCCCATGATTTTTTCTTTACGCTCAAGTTTTCCGAGAATAAACTCACGGATATCAATATCCTTATCCAGTTTCTTGAGCATGTTCATTACCGCTGTGTTTGCACCTCCGTGGAGAGGCCCTTTAAGCGAACCCATAGCTCCGGTAACCGCAGAGTGAATATCAGACATGGTAGCTGCAATACTACGGCATGTAAATGTTGAAGCATTCATTCCATGCTCGGCATGTAACACAAGGCACATATCTAATGTACGCTCTGTTTTTGCACCCGGCTCTTCGCCGTTGAGCATGTATAGAAAATCGTATGAAAGGCTGTTTTTTTTAAGTGGAGCAAGAATTTCTTTTCCTTGTCTTTTACGGCTAAAAGCTGCAATAACGGTAGGAATTTTTGCTGTCATGCGGATTGATTTTCTCAAAGAAGCTTCGTTAGAGTAATCTTCAGCTTCTTCATCAAAATCTGCCAACATCGAAATTGCAGTACGAAGAACCGACATTGGTTCAGCACTATTTGATGTTGCCTTAATGTAATCAAGGGTTGCTTGTGGAAGATCGCGTTCAGCTTGAAGCTGTGCGTTCAATTCGTCAAGCTCGGCTTTGTTTGGTAAGCGTTCGTGCCATAACAAGAAGCAAACTTCTTCAAAAGTAGCTTTTGGTGCTAATTCAAGAATGTTATAACCGGCGTAAACCAATTCGCCTTTGGCACCGTCAATAAAACTTTTTCTGGATGAAAATGCAACAATACCTTCAAGCCCCTTATCAAGGTGGGGATATTGACTCAGATCAATTTCAGGTGAAATAGTTGTCATGCTGAGACTCCGTTAATTAAGATTGTAATTCAGATTATTAAATAATTTCGCAGGGTTTAGGATGTCCTAAAACCTGATATACCGTGTTAAACTTTTAAGTAAACGCAAGGTGGGAAGCACATATTCCCGAATTTAAATAAAAGCGCTTCGACAAGTGAATGTAGCAACGATTTCTATTGCTTTTATCGTTCCAACTCTGTTGAAGCCAATGAAATAAAGATAAGGATTTTTTGCGGATTTTCGCTGGAAAAACTTTTTAGCGAAATTCCGCTAATTTCTTCGATTCGTTCCACAAATCATCCATTTCTTCAAGAGTTGCATCGCTAGGTGTCTTGCCGAGGACGGCGAGTTTTTGCTCAATGTAGGTAAATCTCTTCTTGAACTTTGTGTTGGTAAGCCGAAGTGAGTTTTCAGCATCGAGACCTGCCAATCGACCCACATTTACCAGCGAGAAAATCAAATCGCCAAACTCCTTTTCTTTTTCAACTTCGTTGCCATCCTGTAAAGCTTCTTGAAATTCCTCAAGTTCTTCTTCAAGCTTTTTCCAAGCCTCAGGCCATTTCTTCCAGTCGAAGCCAACCGCTCCTGCTTTTTCTTGCATTCGTTGTGCTTTCAACAAACCTGGGAGTGTTTCAGGCACTCCTTGTAGGACGCTTTTTCGGTCTTTTTCTTTTTGCTTGATAGATTCCCAGTTGCGTGTAACAGTATCAGAATCTTTAGCATCCACATCCCCAAACACATGAGGGTGCCTGCGAATCAACTTATCCTGAATCCCAAAAATGACATCATCAATTGAAAATCTGCTTTTTTCATGAGCCATTTCGGCATGGAATAAGACATGCAGTAAAATATCTCCTAACTCTTTCTTCAATTCATCAAAATCTTGCTGATCAATGGCTTCTATGGCTTCATAAATTTCCTCCACCATCAAATCCCGAATAGATTCGTGTGTTTGCTTCTTATCCCACGGACACTCATTTCTTAGAATGTTCATAATTTTAACTAAATCGTAGAAATTTCGGGTAGGTTGCGGGTTGTCTTTAGAAAACTCAGAAGTCATGGACTAAAATTGGGTTAATAATGGCAGGAATGAGTTCGGTTTGGTATCTTATGGAATAAGCATTGCTCGATTAATTTGAGTCGGAATATACTCACATTTTATTTTTAAAGGCTATGGCAAATGAGTTTATGATGGTTTACATCACCACTTCAAGTGAAGAAGAGGCGCTGGAAATTGCAAGTAAAGTAGTTGATGAAAAACTGGCTGCCTGTGCAAATATACTTCCAAAGATGAAATCAGTGTATTCTTGGAAGGGGGAGTCTTTTGTAGATGATGAAGTTGTACTCATTTTTAAAACGGTAACATCGCAGTTTGAACAACTCAAAAACCGCGTTATTGAACTCCATTCGTATGAATTACCCTGTGTTGTTGCCATCCCCATAACACATGGACATGAGCCTTATCTACATTGGCTCACCGAACAAACCACGAAATAAATCCTAAACTAAATTCATTCCACTGTGAGCGTTTTAACCATTTCCTATCCTTTTGACCATATTGTTTGGGCTGAGATTAATCGCCCTGATGCCGGTAATGCCATCAATTTTGAGGTGATGGATGCCCTCGATGAGCTTTCGCAACAGATAGCGGAAGATGAATCCATTCGCGTCTTTATTCTGTCAGGAGTAGGGCATAAATTTTTTGCATCGGGTGGGGATATCAAAGAGTTTTCGGTTCTAAGAACAGAGGCAGATGCTGCAAAAATGTCGAAGAAAATGGGGCGAATTTTAGAGCGGATAGAAACCGCTGATTGTTGGACTATCGCCTGTATTAATGGGGATGCTTATGGAGGGGGATGCGAAACCATGCTTGCCTTTGACTTTCGGGTTGCCGTGAAACATGCCCGATTCGGATTTACGCAAACCCGCTTTTATCTGCCTCCGGGTTGGGGGGGGGCTTACACGTTTGGTTGAGCGAGTCGGTAAATCGACCGCGTTACTTTGGTTAGGTAAACGAGAATTGGTTGATACCGAAAATGCTCTTATTTCCGGTCTGATTGATTCCGTTCAATCATCTGATTCTTTACGTAATCAAGTGCTGGAAACGGCAAAGAAGCTATCGGCTAATGATAGAAGGATGATTAAAGCTCTGAAGAAAGGAGCATTCGAAGCAGAACGCCTTCCCCATAAAGACTCCATCAAAATGGAGCGTATTACATTTGCGCGCTTTTGGGCCGATGAGGAACACCACCGCAGGGTGGATGATTTTTTGAAACGAAAAGGGTAGAGGCTATTGGACGATTCTTTTGCGTAGAACCATATCTGTTTCATACAATTGATTGCTACGAATCAGTTCAATCCTCATTAAATCACCCTCGCTATATTCACGAAGCAGCGCCATAGCGTGTGTTTGACCGTAAATCATTTCATCGCCAAAACGTGTGATGATATCACCCGGAAGTATGCCTGCCTCATACGCTGGACCGTCTTGATTCACGCTTACGACCAAAAGACCCTGCATGTAGGGTAAATTATACTGAAAGGCAAGGCGACGATTAATGGAAATGACTTCCATGCCGGGGTCATAATCAAGCTGAATTTCCCCTGTTTCGGCGAGTTGATTGATAATTTGGATGGCACGATTACTGGGGATGGCAAAACTCAGCCCTACAAACCCACTGCCGGTTCCTCCGGTAAAAATGAATGTATTCACGCCGATAACTTCCCCATTTGAATTAACTAATGGTCCACCCGAGTTCCCTCGGTTAATAGCGGCATCGGTTTGAATCATATTCAGATACACGCGAGGATCTTGTGGATTAGGTCTGAAATTTCGATTAACAGCACTCACAACACCAACGGTAACCGTAGGCTGACCATCCTGAAAAAGTCCAAACGGATTTCCAACCGCAATGGCCCATTCCCCAACCATGATATCATCAGAATTCCCAAATTGAATGGGGATAAACGATTCATCTGACTTAATTTTTAGCAACGCAAGATCAGTGAATTCATCAGCTCCAACCACAGAAGCATCATAACTTCTGCCATCATGCAACGTAACTTTAATTGAAATCGGATTTCTGCCAATAACATGCTCATTGGTCACTACATGTCCATCCTCAGTGATAATAAACCCGGAACCAAGGCTGGTAAACTCTCTAGACCATCCGGGATGCATGAATAAATCCAAAAATGGATCAGATACGCCTCTGTTACCCCGTTCGGTTACCGTTATTCCGACTACCGAGGGATTTATTTTTTCAACAGTAGTTGTGATGGCATTTTGGCGTGAATCTGAAATGGATGCAGACGTAACGGATGCCGCTAATCTCCCAGTTTGTGCGTTTTCAGAAGGTGCACTATTATGTGGAGGGATAAGAGCTTGCTTCGTTGTATCATTCCCTGAACAAGCAAGTATAAAAAAAGGAATTAAAAGAAGGATGGAGAAAGGCTTGACGGATAAGTTGAATAGCATAAACCTATAAAAGTTAATCTTATAAAATGATAGTAACGTACTAATCAGGAAGATAGATATATTTTATTTCCAAAAAAGGACATCCATATTCACTAGTTTTTGAGTAGTTCTTTCACTTTGGTACTGACATCTTCAATCGCTTCTTCGATAGGACCCGGATGCCATCCGCCTGCGGCTTTCTGATGTCCGCCCCCTTCAAAGAAACGTGCCAATGTATTAACATCAAAATCAGATTTCGATCTGAAACTTAACTTTACCTTGTTTTTCCGTTCACTAAATAGAATTGCAATTTTTGCCTCTTTCATCGCAAGCGGGTAATTGATTAGGCCTTCGATGTCTTCCTGAGTACATCCCGTATCAGTAAGGTCTTCCTCCGTAATAAACATCGTAGCAAGACAGGTTTTTGTATCGAATGAAATTTGCCCAAGAGCTCGTGCGGTTAAGCGAAGCTGATTTTCGGTGAAGGTATCATACACCCGTTCATGGATTTTAGCAACATTAAGTCCACCCCTGCGAATCAAATCGCTAACCACCAAATGAGTATGTGCCCCTACAGAATCGAACCGGAATGAGCCGGTATCCGTCATAATTCCGGCATAAAGCGCTGTGGCAACCTGAGCATTGATCCAATCAGGGAAGGTGGTCTGAAACAGATAATAAACCAATTCCGCCGTAGAACCGGCTTGCGGGATGGAAACCATATCGAGAAAGAACTCCTTTTCAGGCTCAGGATGATGATCAATCACATAGCAGGGCTTCCTGGTTTTTCTGAAAAAAGCCTCATGCTTTCCGAACCGTTGAGGGCTGTTTCCATCCACAAAAAGGAAGGCTTCACAGAAATCTAAATCGGTATCACTTAAATCTTGAACGGGGAAAATATCAGTAAGCCAATTAATATTTGCAGGAATAGGATCATCGTTGTGGCAAAGGACATCTGTGCCGAAATTCTTAAGCCAAAGCGCCATACCAATTTGTGACCCAATAGCATCCGCATCCGGACGAACATGCGAAATGATTGCCACCGATTTATGATACCTTAGCTTTGAAGCTAATTGTTTTACAGATTCCTGATACTGATACATAACCAAAAAGTTGGTGAAAAAATCTTATTACCTCGTTAAAGATAAGACATGTTTCTTAGGAGAAAAATGAAGTAATTAGAATAGGGCAAATCAATTCGAAGATGTGAGTTGGATGGGTTAAATGGGATGGGTTGATCCAAAAAAAGCAATGTGGGATGGGTTAAAACCGCATCCCTATTCAACTGGAGGTGGTGAAGTGAGCTGAGATGAATTCCGAGCCCCCAGTTGAATAGCCTGCTGTTTCAACGGGAGGCATGGATGAAAGATCGAATTCAATCCCCGATTTCGAAACGGGCCATGTGGGATGGGTTAAAACCGCATCCCTATTCAGTTGGAGGTGGGGAAGTGAGCTGAGATGAATTCCGAACCCCCAGTTGAATAGCCTTCTGTTTCAACGGGAGGCATGTGATGGAAGATCGAATTCAATCTCCGATTTCGAAACGGGCAATGTGGGATGGGTTAAAACCGCATCCCTATTCAGCTGGAGGTGGGGAAGTTAGCTGAGATGAATTCCGAGCCCCCAGTTGAATAGCCTTCTGTTTCAACGGGAGGCATGGATGGAAGATCGCATTCAATCCCCGATTTCGAAACGGGCAATGTGGGATGGGTTAAAACCGCATCCCTATTCAGCTGGAGGTGGGAATGCGAGCTGAGATGAATTTAGAACCCCCAGTTGAATAGCCTTCTGTTTCAACGGGAGGCATGGGATGGAAGATCGAATTCAATCCCCGTTTTCGAAACGGGCAATGTGGGATGGGTTAAAACCGCATCCCTATTCAAGTGGAGGTGGGGAAGTGAGCTGAGATGAATTCAAAAAAAGTCCCCGATAAAAAAGGCAATTTTCGCTTCAACTTTTGCCAAAAAATTGAAATTTTTCGTTGAGTCTGCTCCGACTCTCCTCCGACTCTCCTCCGACTCTCCTCCGACTCTGCTCCGAGTATGGTCTGACTATTTTACGGAGACAAAACGGGGTTGATGTACTATGTTGTAACAGTCTGATTGGATGAGTTTCAATAGGGTTGGCAACGTACCCATTGTTTGCTTTCGGAGCACCGTGTCCCAGCGTTTATGCTGCAGGGCGACCATACCTTAAAATAACCCCAAATGCCTGAGCCGTAAGCTCAGCCTGTCCCGATATGTCGGGGATCCGCCGGCTAGCGGACCGCGAAGTGTTACGCTAGTTATGGAATCACTTTGGGGCTTGATTCGACAGTATTGCAACTAACTCGTCTTACGACTTAGTTGTAACTATCTTCTTGGTAGAAATCGGCCGAGTTGGGTGCATTTTTTGTTTTTTCTTTCTGCTTGTCAGATTAGTCGTAGTGAGTCCACATTCGGATTACTTTAACAATCTTTTCTTCCTCAATGACCTGGTAAACCAATCGATGTTGTATGTTGATACGCCTTGAATATGTGCCAGCTAAAATTCCAACAAGTTTTTCATAAGGAGGATATTCTTCGAATGGATTTTCTTTTATGGTTTCCAATAATTCCTCAATCTTTGGTCTTAATCCTGATGAGGATGCTTTTTTTGCATCTTTCTGTGCCTGTTTAGTATAAACAACTTTGTAAGTACTCACCAGTCAAGTTCTTCGTCAGTTTCTTCGATAGGAGTATTAAGCCCTTCAATTATTGATTCTTGCATTCCGGGAATGGAAGTTAAGTAAAGTGTTTCCTGAATCGCACGCCAATCATCTTCACTTATAAGTACAGCATTGGATCTTTTACCGGAAATGTGAATAGGTTCATGAGTTTCTGAAGCTTCGTCCAATAACCGATAAATTTCTTTTCTTGCCTGTGTAGCGCTTATTGTTTTCATGATTTTTGGGATTAGATATTTTTATGTCCATAACGTACGTAATAGCGTACTTATTTTCAATACAAAATCGATAAATAATCTTTTATAGGCAGAAAACCTAACATTGAAGACGACTCACTAAAAGAGTTCTATTAAAAATAAGCAAGAACTTTCCGGAACTCAGGATTCAGAGATGTACTCAATCAACCGTTCTCATAAAAAGTGAGAGTAATATCTAAGTTTGAATCGGTAAGGATTTCGTCAAAAGTTCGATTTATCCAAGCGGCTAAGGATGGGGAAAGTTGCGCATCGATTAGGATTTTTCATGTAAACAAACTTCAAATGTTGATTAGCCTAATTTATTTATAAATCTGAAAAGATAAATATAAGTTAAAAACGTATTTCTAAATACAAAACAGTGGGCTGATAGACTTCTTTTGGGATGGAAGATCGAATTCAATCCCCGATTTCGAAACGGGCAATGTGGGATGGGTTAAAACCGCATCCATGCATGATTATTGGAACTTTTGTTCCTAAAGTTGAGAATCAATTGAATTAATCTTAACATGTCACATATAGCAAGCAATTATGATCAACAACATGTTTTCAAAAATAAACAAACTCAAAGCGCAGTTAGATGCCCACCGGTCACTTCCAACGGAAATTGTACAAAACCTGCGTGATGACCTCAATTTACGTTGGACATATCATTCCAATGCCATTGAGGGGAATACACTAACATTGAAGGAAACCAAGGTAGCGCTTGAGGGTATTACGGTTGGGGGAAAAACCATGCGTGAGCATCTTGAAGTGATTAATCATCGGGAAGCCATTCATTTTGTTGAAACGCTTGTTCAAAATAAAGAACCCCTTTCAGAATGGAATATTAAATCTATCCATCAGTTAGTGCTCAAAAATATTGACGATAAAAATGCCGGTGTGTTCAGAAAAAACAATGTTTTTATTTCCGGTGCAGATCATGTACCACCCGATGCTGTACATGTACCCGACGAAATGGATTCATTTATTTCCTGGTACCAAAAAGAAGCAGAAAACCTGCACCCTGTGGAGCGAGCCGCTCGTGTCCATTCTGACTTCGTTAAAATTCATCCTTTCATTGATGGAAATGGAAGAACCTCCCGATTACTTATGAATCTTGAACTGATGAAAGAGGGCTTTCCACCAGCTATTTTACCAATTGGCAAGCGCCTTGAGTACTATGAAGCACTTGATCACGCACATACAAAAGGAGAATTCAAACCATTCCTTAATTTAATCTCTCAAATTGTTCAGGAGGGATTTTCCCCCTATTTCAAAGCTCTTGGAATTAAAGTATAGGTACATTTTATACCAATGAAGATCATTTTTAGTTAGTGATGAATACATACAAACGGCTATCTAAAAACGTATAAGGAAGTCACAATAAAACCTGCTTATTCTTTCAAATAAGCAGGTTTTTTAAAATGTGGGCCCAGAGGGATTTGAACCCCCGACCAATCGATTATGAGTTATATGGAAATGGCTTAATTTAGCTCAAAAACGAAGGTTTTTAAAAATAATGTCTCAAAATTGTCCCATTTTTTATGTTCACTAGTGAAAAAGCTTCATCGAAAAGAGTTCAAAGGAGTTAAAATTTGCTTCGGAAAAGAAGAATACAACATAGAGAAATAAACTCGTACTTCGGATCTCATGGCTAAATATCAATTACCTAGCCATTAAGATAGACTAAATTCGTTTAAACTCTATGCGCCTCAGATCTTTAAATGCAGATAGACTGCACTCATGTTTTCTAATTTACATGTAAACTAAAAGAAGACCTTTTAAATATAAAGAGAAAGTAAAATGGGCCACAAAAAAAGTAAATGTTACATCCGTGGTAAAAACTGGTCATCTAATAGAGGCTCATACTTTAACGGACAAGGAAGACGAATATATAAGCCAAAAGCCTATTTCTATGCTGTATCTACAAACAAGTATGGCTATAACTCATGTTACCGAAACGGTAATGGAGAAAAGGTAAGAAAACCTAAAGCCTATTACTATGCAGTAGCAACTGATCGATATGGATATAATTCTTAGTCAGAAACAATTATATAGGATTTGGAACAAGTCTCGTATTTGATTAATATTCTAATATGAAACAACAAAATAAGAAACTAAATCTATGTTAAAGCGAATATCACTTTCAAATTTCAAGAGTTACGGAGAAGAAGAGAAAATTCCAATAAATAAGCTTACTCTACTATTTGGACCAAATGGTGGTGGAAAATCTAGTGTAATTCAAAGCATCACACATTTGCAGAAGATGTTAGGCAAGAGAGATTCTTACATTGGTATGTTTAATTCAAACGAGAATTATCCCTCTGATGAAAAACAGTCATTTAAATTTGAAATAGCTAATTTTGAATATCTAAGTATTGACATTAGTGGCGATACTCCTGAATTAGTAGAATTTAAGTCTGATTTCGAATTAGGTTATACGTTTGACACAGTTGATAAAGTTCCCAGCAAGTATACGCTTGTAGAGCTTAAACGTCAAAAAAAAATTAATGATAAATGGGAAGTGGTAAGTGACGAAGTCATAACAATCTTTAAACTTGAGAATGGGAGATTAAAAATAGCAGGCAAATACACAAATAGCTTTCATGAGTATTATCTTACTGATGCTAAACTTGATCATCCGTATTGGCTTGCAAATTTAGCCGTGCAAGATTATAAGGTTTTATTTGCGAACTTAGATTGGTTTGAGCTATTAAAGGCAGTTGTAGGTAAGAGTTTCATAGAAGCATCAAAAATATTTAACAATTTTATTAATGATTCACCTGAATACAAATCAAACCCTTTTGATACACACGAAGACAATGATTTGTTAATTGATGATTTTTATGATTTCGATGAAGGTAATAATCTCTTTAACTTGTCAATTAATCGTCTTAGTCAACTTGACATATCATTTATTTCACGTTTAGGTTCAGTACTAAGCAATAGGCTTAGGGATTCTGAAAGTCTAGACTCAATGCATATAAAAAGTTTTATTACACTAGTCTCGGTATATGATCGAGCAAGTAGATTTCACCCCTTTATAAGTAATTTAATAAAGCCTTTTTCATTATTGATGGATGAAGTTACACTTAATGAGCTGTCTAATTATGAGAATATTAAAGATTTTTTAGAGTATGAAACTATATTTGGGACAAGATATAAAACAAAAATTTTAAATTGGTTATATAGAGCACAGGTGCTTCTTCCAATTAGAGAAATTCCTAAAAAATTGAACATTGAAAGCATTGAGAATCACAAAAGTGATTTGACATACAGAAAACTAATTAGAAATGTGATAAACCATAATTATAACGAGTCAATTGATGGAGTTGAATTAGTAAATATTTATTTAAATAAATTGGGTATAGATAAAATTATTTTTGACATTAATCTCGCTAGAACATTTAAATTGAGATTACATGATCAAGAGTACAAGAATACTTTACTTTTGGAAGATTATACGAGATTTTTCAGCTTTGCTTTCGAGACTTTTACAGAGTTTATAGATAATATAGTCTCAGTTTTTAAAAGTTTTCCATCATTAGAGCTTCATTTGATAGACTCAGAGATAGAAGTTTCTGAAATGTTAAGAGATATTCTGTCTAGTTTAGATATACCAATTTTAGAAAAATTATCGGAAAAAAAAATATTACTTACTATTGATGATTATCTTAACATACAACAATTATTCTTTAGTATTAGTGGCTTGATTACTTTTTCTGATCGCATGAATTATATAAAATTTGATACTAATGACGAGCATACTATAAGACGCGAAAAATTGATTTTATTAAAAAAAATATGTGATCATATAAATCTTATAAGTGATTCGGATATTTCAAAATGCTCTTATGGGAGCTATATAAAAAAAATGTCAAATCAAGCGATTAGTGACTTATCCAATTTTTATAAAAGATTTATTTTTTTGAATGAAGATAACTTTGATAAAATAAAAAATAGTTATCGAGAAAAAGTAGAATCTATAATTTCTGACTCTTATGAACTATTCCTTTTAGACACAAAAAACTTTCATCTATCCCGCTTCAATGAAACGGGTACCGGTTTCTCGCAAGTTTTCCCAGTTGTTATAAATTCAGCATTACATGTTAACAGGCTCATAGCAATAGAACAACCGGAACTGCATCTACATCCTGGATTACAAGCAAATTTAGCAGACGTTTTTATTTCATCTGTAAGAGAAAATAAGAACCAATTCATTCTTGAAACTCACTCTGAACATTTGATCAAAGCCATACAGCTTAATGTAGCTAAATTCCATCAGACAGGTGGTAAGGAGGGTATTTCCAAAGATGAAGTCAGTTTAGTTTATATTTCTAAAGACCCTGAAACAGGGAAAAGTAAAGTTAAAGAGATGATACTAGATGAGAGTGGATCATTTGTTGATCCATGGCCTGATGATTTCTTTGATAGCTCGGCTGATTTGACCTACGAAAGATTAAAAATGACTCGGAATAATTGATTACAATGGAAAAAGTGTACTCTGATAGTTTTATACTTGATTGCGCAGATCCATTCAAAGTTGTCTCTTGTATATCTTTGCAACATGTGAGAAATCTAATTGAGAAGAGAGCGTTACAAATTAGTCTTTTTGAGGATGGCCATTGGTTTGAAAAAATTGCAAACTATCGCAACGGATCTGAGATTGAACGATATATATATCAACAGGTTATGTCTTGGTTTTCATCTGAGCGCTTTAAAAGGATGGCATTTGATTCCTATAGTTTAGAAGCCCATTATCAAAATGTTTTTTCATCGGTATGGCTAGAATCGTCAGAAGAGGAGAATGCAATTTTAGAATTCTTGGATAAAAAGGGTCTTCTTTCACTAATTAGAGATGATTTATATTCTAATGAAGTAGATTGGATATTTAAAGTAACTGAACTACCAGCAATTAAATATGATAAAAAATTTTTATGGAAAGAGTATCTAGAACCTTATCAACATATCACACCATTCATATTCATTTGGGATAGATACTTTCTTTATAGTTGGAAAGGCTCTTTATATGATTTGATAGCTCCCTTTGCAGATTATTCAGACCTAAGAATAGAAATAGTAAGCGAACTATTAGAAGGACACAAGAGCTATTTTTATGGTGTTGAATGTCTTAAAAAGCTGAAACAAGAGTTCGCTTCAAGAATATCATTTTATAGCCTAAGCCCTGAGGTGAGTAGTAGATTTCATGATAGATATTTACTCACAAACTACTGTTTACTGAAATCGGAACCTGGTTTTGCTATAACTAAAAAAGGTAATAAAGCTATTCGTGACACATCACCTACTCTAATTGGGAGATATACAGAAGGAAATCATAAATGGAAAACGGAAATGGCTAACTGGGAAAAAAGGAAAAATCAAATATGTAGAAATATTAGTCATTTAGAATTTTAGGAAAATTAGATTATAAGGGTGTGTAAGCTAAACTCTGTCCGGCTTCCTGATTTCAATTATTTCGAAAACTTTTTCTCTTCCATTATTTAGTTTAAGTGTTACCTTGTCACCAACAGATGATCCTAAAAGTATTACTGATAGTGGGCTTTCTCTTGATATCAATTTTTTTTCAGGATTACTTTTATTAAGTGTAATTGTTACCTCTAAGTTATCATCTTGTGTATTTACGTCTTTATAAATAATTGTATCACCAATTTCTACAACGTCTATTTCTTCTAGTAATGAATAAGATTCATCAATCGATAAAAGATTATTATCTAGAATTATTGATTCACTATAATTTTGACTTGAAGATGGTATTAAATCAAATGAATTTTCAGGTATTGTAATCCAGCTTGTTCTTTCTTTAGCTGAATATTCTCCAGTAGTGTCAATAGATTTTAGAAATTCGAGTAAGCGTTCTGTTTCTTCGTTAGGATTTTTAAACCAGTCGGTTGACCAAATTCTCCAAATTCTATCTTTCCAACCTAGAGATTCGAGTATCTCTTGTCTAATTCGATCACGGTCTCTTGCTGTTTTTGATGAATGGTATGTTGCACCATCACACTCTATAGCTGCAATATAAGTATTTTTAAATACTGGATGTTTAACAGCAATATCAATTCTAAAACCTGCAACACCAAGCTGTGGAGTAACATCAAATCCGTATCGATTTAATAAATTTATTATGGCTCGTTCAAAATCACTATCTGGTTCATATCCAGTATCTTCACCTTGGAGTAATACTCCTGTTTGAATATAATTCAAGTAGTTTTGCAACACTTTTGCACCATCATGAGTAGCACTATCCACTACAATATCAGAAGGTAACAATGATGTTACTACAGTTATAGATCTCCTAGCCCTTGTAAAAAGGACGTTTAACCTCCTCCAACCATTGGGTTTGCTTATCGGCCCAAAATTTTGACGAACAACATTTGTATTTGGGGCTTTACCAAATGTCGTTGATATAATTATATAATCACGTTCATCACCTTGAACATTTTCTAGATTTTTTATAAAGATTGGCTCACTTTTATTTTCCCAATGCTTCCAAAGATCATCTTCCCCAACTAGTTCAAGTTTTTTGGTCTCGAATATTTCTGATATAAGTTCCTTTTGCTTAACATTTAATGTAACTACTCCTATCGAATAGGCTTTGTTGGTTCTCATGTGATTGATTAATAAATCTGCAACATGTATGGCCTCTTTTTTATTAACTTGGTTTTCATACACAGCATCTTTGACGTAGATGGCACTAAGGCCTAACTCATTATTTTGTTCATGAGGTGACGGGAATACTAATAAATCATTGTTATAAAAAGCTGAATTTGAAAAAGCGATCAATGAATGGTGTTGAGAACGATAATGCCATAGTAGTTTTTTTATAGTTCTAAATTGACTTCTACAAAGGTCTAAAATACTTTCAGATTCAGCTATTGTAATCTCTTCTTCGTCAACCTCATCTGATAATCTATTAAAGAAAGAGGTGGGAGGTAATTGATTTGAATCTCCTACCACAACTAACTGTTTTCCACGAGCAATAGCACCAATTGCAAACTCAGGTTTTAATTGAGATGCTTCATCCATCACCACTATGTCAAATTCAATTTTGTCAGGTGCTAAATATTGAGCAACTGCCTGTGGCCCCATCATAAAGCACGGTTTTAGCTGTAATAAAGATCTAGGAGCATTTTTAATTAGATTTCTAACTGTTATTCTAGGTCTTCTTTGAGGCAATAAATAATTAATGAGACTCATCTCAGTCCGGTCAGCAACTCTATTACTGTGATTGCCTCTTATATTTTTGAAGTTTTTTAAGCAAGTATTAAAAACTTCAAACCTATGATGATTTAACAGTTCTTTATCGTATGTTCTGAAATCATCACGAGTGGATTTTATCCCTCTATATCTATTAGTTTTAATTATTCCATTTGTTGAACTAATTTGTGTAAGAATACCATTATAAAGCATGTATTCTATTAATGGATCGATAAGCTCAGTAGTGACAAGACCTCTTTCAACTAAGTTTACAACCTGAATTAATTGATAGTCGATCGCAAATGCTCTGCTTTTTGAAAAACTTTCATATAACTCAATATCATTAATATGATTAATAATTGTATCACATCTCTTAACAATACCTTTGTATTTATCGTCTTCTTTATCTATATATTTAAATGTCTCTTTGCAAATATTACAAATTTCACTAATATCTTCAAATCGTTGTTCTAGACAGCTTAACTCTAAGAAGATTTTTGATATTATATCATTAAGAAGATGTGCATTGCCTTTTAAATTATTAGATAACAAAAAGTCGATAAGCTGTTGATCAATATTGTATTCTGATACTCTATTGATAGTTTTTAATAATTTATCAATTTGATCTATATTTGTTTCCACTCCATTTAATTCATCCCCAAAATACTCTTTCAATTGAATATCGTTATCAATTGTTTTTAAAATTGATTCTTTGGAAAAATATGATTCGATAGATTCAATTAATGTATCTGTTTTAGCTTTGGGATCAACACAATTAGTTATCCATTTTGAATTTTTGCGAAACCAACTTTCTATTTTATTAGTTTCTAGATGAAAAGTAATAAAATTAGTTTCTTCATTTATAATATTTTTGTTCTCAAATATTAAATCCGATTCTCTTAGTAGATCGTAAATTGTTGTTGTTTTATTTCGTATTATTTCTGCAATATCTTTAAGTTCTTTTATTTCATTAATATTAATATTTGTTGGTTTAGCATTTATTACATTTTTATTTATTTGATTAAACTTTAAATTCCAGTCAATAATATGTGATAATGCATGGAAATCTACTTCTTCAAATGGATTTAAAAACCCGGGGAAATATTCACTTATTAAATTGCTTGTATTAAATCTATGGATATCATTTAATATCGTGTGAAGTAGTTCTAAATCTTTTAATCTTGATTCTGGAGTAACATATTTATTTGATTTCGAAATATGCTTATGATATCTGAGTGCTTTTTGCCAGCTGTAATCAAAAATTCTATACCATTTATTTCCTCTCCTAAGAACAGAAATTGAATGTTTTACTTCATTTATTTTAGGATGTATATCTAAATAAATGAAATTATTTAATTGATTCCATTGTCTTTCTAGGTTCTTATATTCACTTATGAGTGTATTTAATTCTTGAACATTGCTTATTGATGCAAATTTATAGGATTGATATTTAAAAAAAGATGTGTTAATATTAGTAATGTGATCTAATAAAGCTTTGAGATTATTCAAGTTATTAACACTAGTAATACTGTAAAATGAGTTTCTATTCAAGTAGGTATTTAGTTCACATATAGCTTTCTCAAGTTCTTTTGAAGATTTAAATAAGTTGACACTTCTCTCAAGAATTTCATGAATTGGTACTCTTCCAATTTTAAAATAATCTAAACTCTTAGCTAGTTCGGTGATTTCGTTAATTTTATTGTATTCCAAATATTCATCACTTACTAGACAATGATCTATAGAAATTTGCAATTTATTTATTTTGCCTATATAATCTTTTAATTCTTGGAGTTTAGATATAGTTTCTGGAATTAAAGCACCGTTTCTAGTGACATTAGTTGTTAATTGATAGGGTAGATGGTCTAATAAACTAGAATATAATTTAGAGATTTCATTATTTAAATCCATCCAATCAATAAAACTATACTCAGGAAAAGTAACTTGAACTATGTTATTAAAAGTATCAAGTAATTCTATTAGATTAGTTGCAGTATTTTTAAGCTCATTTATTTTTGCAAGTAGATTAGAAGTGTCCGCCAACTCAAATGTTTCTAAATCTAATCCAATAAATGGATTAGGTTGTCTCTTTTTTAAGATTTTACCGTAATCTGATATAAATATTTTAGCTTTCTCTTTTCTTTTGTTTAGTTCACTACGATTTATATTATGGGCATCATTAAACTCCAAATACTTTATATCGTCATATATATCGATTAGTTTTTGCCTGTTAAACTCTCTCTTCCAAACTATAGAATAAATAGATAATCCAAGCTGGTTGCATTCAACGTTTTGTATTAACTTGTTATATTCATTCAAAGATCTCCTAGTACGTTTAAAGTCTTCTTCTCCAAAGTCATTACTTCTTTGAAATCGAGAACCTACAGAAATTCTACGATTAAGATCTTTCAAAACTTCAGCGCGGCTAGTTTTATTGCTATGTAATTCAAGGGTAAATATTCCCAAGCCTACATCTTCTAATCTTTTCCTTACGACTTGTAGAGCAGCTAGCTTTTCAGAAACAAAAAGTACTTTTAGTCCTTTTTTTAAACAAGCTGCCAATAAATTTGCAATAGTTTGAGATTTACCAGTACCGGGTGGCCCCTCGATTACAACATTACTTTTATTATGTATTATTTCCATAATTGCAATGTGTTGAGAGCTATCTGCATTAAAAATTAATGGTATTTCATCACCTGATTCTTCTTCAACTTTACTTGCATCGATAAATAAAGGTTTATGAGCTTCGTTATCATAATTATCAGTAAAAATTTGTTTAATGACTTCATTATTTAAGAGCTTATTTCCACCATTAGGACTTTGCCAATTCGTATATTCTAGATCTTTATATAATAACATGTTAGAATAGCTCAATAAGCCTATTGTAGCATAAGATCTAACAAAGAAATCTTTTTTTGATTTTATAATATTTTCAATGCTGGAAAAATAATTCTCAAAATTAATCTCATCTTCGGGTATTCCTGGAAAAGTTATATCATAATCATCTTCAAGTTTTTTTGATAAGGACAAATTATCAGAAATATCTTCACCAGTAAATTCTATACTGTAACTTATTCTGTTATGTATTCTCTCCTTATTAATTGTTATTGGTAAACAAACTAATGGAGCGAGGTACAGTTTATCTCCATCAGGTCTATCTGGATACTCAAGAAATCCCAAAATTAGAAATAGCATATTGGAACCAGTTTCTTCAATTGCTAATCTTGCTTCGCGCTCAATTTTTCGGAGTTTTGTTGCTAATAAGTGCTCATACTGTAATGCCATTATATTGTAACCAACTCCATCCAATGTACTAAGTGGTAGTTCAAAATCTAAAGATAGATTGTTTCTTTCGGCCCATTTACTTTCTTCAGGTCTCTGATCTCTTCCGTTTCTTTTTTCATAATCTCTTCTCTCAGGTTCTGGAAGTGATTTAATTACTATTGACTTACCTTGTACAACAAGCCGATCATATATGTTTTGAATAGCGCTATTTGTTAATCGTAAAGTACGAGCTTTGGAATGCTTGAAATTAATCAGTCTATTGTAACCTGAAAGATCAATTAGTTTTTTTTGCAGCTTCTCTAAAGATTCGAAAATACTCATAAATGGTTATTTAAATTTAAGATATATTGATCATTAATTATTGTCTTCCAATTCAACTTCCCCGGGTAATTCCAAAGCTTTTACAGATTGAATTGCACTTCCGGCAATGCCTTTCACTGAACCGTACATTTCTATGGTGTTAATGAGAACTTTCTCGATTTGCTTTTCGCGTTGTTTCCAGATGCGTTGCATGGAGCGCTTTTCGCTTTCCAGGTCTTCTTTCATGGTAGAGAAGCCTTCAACAATGGCTTCGATTTGCATTTTAAAGGTGTTACTCGTGAGGTAATCGTACAACATGTGCATTTTGTCACCTTTGTTTTCCTGAGAGGCTACAGCCTGACTCAATTTGATTACTGTCTCGCGCAATACTGTACTTAACCCTTTAAATTCCTGAAAGCTACATACCCAAACCCCGTCTTTTAATCCCATTCTATCCATATCAGTTGGCATGGCATCTGTTACGAGAACGCCTACATCTGCGCCTTTATCTCGCATGTCGCTTTTGAATTTTTCTATCCAATTTGCACCAAAATCTTTGGTGCGCTTGCTTTCATAATAAATTTTGCCGCAGTTTGAGCGTGTTCTGGTATTCACAACCTGAATACAGTCACCACCACGTGCACCTTTTTTGATTTCCTCAATATTATCCAAAGGGAATTGGGATTCGAGCCATTCTTCAATGGCAAGTTCCTGTATTTCACCTTGTAGCTGCATTGACCCCTGATCTTGCTTGCGCTTCATTTCCTCGGTAAGCTTTTTTTGATCTTCCAGTTGTTTTTGCAGTTCTCGAACTTTAAGCTCATTCTGTTCGTCTAAACTTCTACGGATTTTCTCCTTTTCTTCAGCAAGTTTTTCACTAATCTTTTTCTCTGCTTCAAGCTCAGCGATTTCTTTCAGTTCCTCTTTTTCCCGTTTCAGGCGTTCAATTTCAGCTTTGGTACGGTTGAGCTCTTTAATCTGTTCCGATTTTTCAGAGAGTTCCTTTTGAAGGGCTTCCATTTGATCAGCCTGATCAAGTTGAAGCTTCTTTTTTAGTTTTTCTTCAATGGATTTACGCTCCTCTCGGAGTTTGGTCTCTAGTAAGTCCTGAATTTCTTCCTCTTGCTTGCGCTTTGCTTCTTCCAGCTCTGATTTAGCTTTTTGAATCGACTCTTGTTCCGAAGCCAGTTTCTTTCTCTCGGTATCGAGCTGAGACTGATACTTTTTATTAAGCTCCTCTTCTAATTGATGTGCGAGGATATCTTGAACATCTATTGATGCGCCACAATCAGGGCAGTTGATCTTTGTTTTTTGATTCATTTCCTATTTCCTCTTTTATAAATTGTTCGTAGTAACTGAAAGGAGACCCGTAATAATTTGAAAAACGTTCTTTGTCAATTGGGTTTTCTTTTTTCTTTAAAAAACGATTGTCACTTGCTTTCTTAAGATGATTGTCAAAGCGTGCCAGATTTGTACATCTTGATTTATCAAGTTTTTTTATTTGATACTTTACAAATTCATTAGTTTTCAAAACTCGAAAACCGCCACACCAACTCATATCGTTGTTCATGGGTCGATTATTAAACTTTGCAATTCTACCTACTGACATTGATAGTAATCTCTGTTTAAGTCTGAATTTTATTGATTTACGAGAAACTTGAAAATTGATATTTTTGTTCTTAATGAGGTTTATAACTCTATCTGTTACTTCAACTTGCTTAAGCCGCTCTTTTTCAATCGATTTTTTCCTAATTCGAACTTTTAGGCCGTGAGAAACCTGATATCCTAAAAATGATAACCAAGGCACATTATTCTTTGACCATTTGTAAGGTAACTTTGATTTTAAATTAGGGTTCCAAAAATCACTATTATACTTATCGGCTTTTTCAGGCTGATGTGCGATTAGTTTAACCTTTTTTAATCCATTAATATATGCTGCCAGTGCTTTTTTACATAAAGATTTTTCTGGATGTATTATCACCATATCATCACAGAATCTTGCATAAAATAGATCTTCATCTGCTGAATTTATTACCATCTCATCTACTTCGTTCATCAATAGATTTGCAATGAAGCATGATATCGCGCCACCTTGTGGAATACCTATAGTTTTCTTGTAATGATTGGGTGCAATCTGATAAAGCTCCTTTTCTGTCAAATATTCAAATTCCGAGTTGGTTTTTAGTATTTGATCTTCTTTCTCTAACTTAACATATTTATTAAAGGAATATGAGTCTAAGTAGGATTTTAACAAACGAATTGCGCGCTCATCAACATTTATTCCTTTGGTCTGCATAATCTTTATGCGTTTTATAAAAATACTTTCAATCACATCATGCCGTATACTATCATAAAATTTTTTTATATCACACTCGGCTACCCAGACATCCCCGTGATTTTTTTTATAATTTATAATATTATCAAGTGCTTTGTGGTGAGAAAATTCCTTGTTAGACCGACTTGATCTAAAAGCATAGGAACAATCAAGAAAACTTGAATCAAATATATCAGTAAGGTATTTACTGTATTGAGATATGATGATTCTGTCAAAATATTTGTAGTAAGCTATAGGACGAAAATATTTCTTATTTGTTGATTTATCTTCTTTTTTAAATTGTGCAAATATTTCAGGTCGTGGTAAATGATAATGATCACTTAATGCAAACCTCTTAATATCTTCTAAAAGGCTCATTAAATTTCTATACCATGAATCATTTATACTTTTGTTGAAACCATTAGTCAGCTTTAAAACAGTATTTTCTAATTGTATTTTGTTCTGATTTAATGTATTAATTCGGCTTCTTTTATTCTTACCTATTCTAACCCATTGATTACGTGGTGGGAAAATTTCGTAAAGTATGTTATCCGTATCGTTGGGCATTTTACTTTGAACTAGTTTGTTGAAAAACTGTTTATCATGTCTTTTCTTAGTCAACAAGGCTCTATGATTGCACAGTATCTTTAACAATTTGCGGTCGGAGAAATAGCTTTCAAGTTTCATATAAAGTTAAAAATGAGAAAAAAATTGGAAGTGATCCAGATTACGCTGGAAGAGCATGTGCTCATCTTGGAATTCGAATGTATGTTCCAAAAATTGTTGTATCTTATGGAAAATACTATTGACCAAGGGGTGTCGTAGCTCTCGGAAGAGTCATTTGCCATACGTGAATGAACACCCTTAAACTGTAGACTTGCTTTTTTAGAACAATCTACAACAGTGACCTCTGATATCACTTCCAAATTCTTCAAAACTCCATCCCCGGCAATCCATCCACAATCTCCACCGTCTGCACACTCACGTTGATAACGCTTAGTAACAAATCCAGGATGTAGCGGGGGTTGCCGACTTCTTCTGACCAGTCGTTGGGGTCGTTTTTGATGCCGCTGGCTTTGTCGGTTTTGATTTGGTAGCGCTCCATGATCCATTCAATGGCAGATTTGCCGTTTACTACGTATTCGTAGGCTTTGTCCGGGATGTTGGATATGGTGATGGCGCTGTTGTACAGAATTGTGTCGGTTTGGCCTTTTTTGGGGAAACGCATTTTTTCTACTCTGTACATTCCTTTTTCGGCTCCGGTTACGGTTGCGCCCTCGTAAGGTGGCACTTCTTAATAATTGATGTGTAGTTCTGCCAGCTTTCGGCCTGCTTTGCTGAATGCCCAGAAGTCTTTTACGTTTTCCACGAGTGGGAGGCGGGGGAGCATTTTCTTTAAATCGTTGGCAAAGGCGGTGCGGTAATCTGGGCTGTGCAGAATGCCATAGACATAGTAGAAAATATCTTCTTTAGTTACGTTTTTGCCGTATTGCTTTTGAGCTCGGCCTAAAATGAAATCGGAAACTCCGTCTCTGCGGACAAACTCGTTTTGCTCTCCTTCATCAAATAAGTTGGGACTGGATTTTTGGCGCTCTTCGTAGTAGTAAAGTGGAAAAGCTTGAGTATCTCCATTGAAGTGTAAATCGGGAATTTTATCGGCAATTAGTATCGAACCATCTTTAAAATTAGAAGAAACACAAATGACATAATTACTTAATTTATCAATTGGATAGAGCTTGGGTAGCTGATATACCATATCGTTCAGTTCTCTAGCAAAGTATAAACGCTGTTTGAAAAAAGGCCTGTATAACGCTATTCGTAAATTTGATTGATCATATTCAATCTTAAAATTCCTTTTTAAATCATTTTT
>Ga0213835_100287_pt1 | contig 56038 bp, 46 predicted proteins | sample SWPATP01_FD_160576 | JGI IMG/M metagenome (GOLD analysis project Ga0213835, IMG submission 160576) | Coastal seawater microbial communities from Marineland, Florida, United States - SWPA TP0 #1 | ecosystem: Environmental > Aquatic > Marine > Coastal | place: USA: Florida | collected 2016-08-05
ACATGTTGCCCTTTATGGGTCGGGCCCACGTGGCCTATATCCCGAATCAGAAAGTTGTGGGCCTCAGCAAATTAGCGCGGATCGTTGAAATGTATTCCCGTCGTCTCCAGGTGCAAGAACGTCTGACCCGACAAATTGCAGAAGCGGTCCAAGAAATCCTTGACCCCCAAGGGGTTGCGGTGGTGATGGAAGGGATTCACATGTGTATGTCCATGCGGGGTGTCCAAAAGCCCGGTTCTTGGACAGTTACCAGTGCCATGATTGGGTGCTTCCAGAAAGAACAAAAAACCCGTGAAGAGTTTCTCAACTTGATTCGTCACCAACCCAGCTTTATTTAAGGCAATTTGAGATTGTAGTGTCGCAATCTAAAACATAAAAAACATAAATAAGAGAAGGGCAGCCCTAGGGCTGCCCTTTTTGCTAAATTGCCTATCAGCAATGAAAATCGACCAGCATCCTAGGCGGCATAGGTCGGGAAATCGGTATAGCCTTCCGCGCCTGTGGGGGCATACCAAGTGGCTATATCTGCATCGGGGTTTAAGGCCCAGTTATTGGTGTAACGTTCAACGAGGTCAGGGTTACTAATAAAAGGACGGCCAATGGCAATTAGGTCAGCTTGCCCAGTGGCGATCGCCGTTTCTGCACTGCTTCGATCATAGCCACAATTACCCATGAGAACACCATCATAAACGGCCCGGAAATCAGCCAAGGTCAGCGGCTCTCCCAGTTCATGGAAACCAAAGGCCAAACCATCCATCACATGGAAATAGGCCAAATTGTACCGATTGAGTTGACTGGCAGCATAGGTAAACTGCTCCCGGAAATCGGGCGAACCCATATCATTAAAGGAACCATTGGGGGAAAAACGAACACCCACACGACGGGAATCCCAGACCGTTGTTACCGCATCTAAAATCTCGAGGAGTAAACGACAACGATTCGTGGCGCTGCCCCCATAGGCATCCGTACGATGGTTCGTTTTCGATTGGAGGAATGTATCGAGTAAATAGCCGTTGGCGGAGTGAATCTCAATACCATCAAAGCCCGCTGCTTTTGCCCTGATTGCCGCCTGGCGATACTCCTCAATAATCCCAGGGATTTCTTCTGTTTCAATGGCCCTGGGGACTTCATAGGGCTGTTTGCCAAGGGGCGTATGAATTTCTTCGCCGTTATTAATTTTGATTGCGGAAGGGGCGATCGGCAATTGACCCCCATGGAAACTGCTATGGGAAGCGCGGCCCATGTGCCACAATTGCAAAAAAATCTTGCCGCCTTTGGCGTGGACGGCTTGGGTGGTGAGTTGCCATCCTTCAACCATGGCGTCCGTGTAAACACCTGGCGATTCATTCCAACCATTGGCCTGTTCTGAAATGGTTGTGGCCTCTGCAATAATTAGACCCGCCGAAGCCCGTTGGCCATAGTATTCCGCCATGAGCGCGTTGGGAATGCGATCTTTGCCAGCCCGTGCCCTGGTCATGGGAGCCATTACTACACGGTTTGTCAAAGGGAGATCCCAGAGGTGAAAAGGCTCTAAAAGCGTTGCAAAAGTCGTTGTCATAGATTTAATTGTTCTTTTTGACTACTTGGTCAATAAAATATTTGTTCATTGTAAACTTTTTTAACAATTTTCCTAAAAACCGAGATCTGTCTTAGCCAAATCTGCCTCGACAAACAAGGTTTCATCCGCCATCGTTTGCCAGTCATGGCAGCCAATTTCTTGGTAAAACGCCTGGTCATAGGAGCGCGTCCGCATCACTACCGGCATCGGGAGAGCGTGACCAAGCACAAGAGCCTGTTGTTTGGAATCTAATTTGGCCAGGACAGAGCGTAGGTTGCCGCCCCCAGAGACCCCCGTAAAAATCGCATCAATATCTTTTTCGTCATTGAGCAAACAAGTTACCCGCGTGCCAATTTGGGACATGACTTCGTTGTCGATACCGGAGGGACGTTGATCGACGACCAGGAGGGTGACAAAATATTTCCGCATTTCCCTGGCGATCGTGCCAAAAATGGTTTGATGGACAATCTTAGAGTCTAAAAATCGGTGGGCTTCTTCAATGGTGATCACCAGGGGCGTCGGTTTATTCTGGACGTTTTTGGTTTGCAGGTACAGATCTGCTTTTTTCACATAGGCGGCGTGAATGCGTCGGGTAATCATATTTGTCGCCAACATATACGACAGCATATTGGACTGGGAGCCAAACTCAATGATTACGTGTTTCCCGGCATCAAGGCTCTGGAGCAGTTGATCGATGTAGTTAAAGGGGCAAGTTTGGCGGATATATTTAAGGTTTTCGAGTCGTTTTAATTTCCGCTGCAGAGCCATAATAGAACCAGCATGGCCTTGGCGTTCTTCGCAAAAAAGGCGGATATCTTCATTGCTCATCTCCAGAAGTTTGACAATCCAGGTACGGCCAAACTCAGAATAGAGGACGTTGGCATTATCGAGACTCGCCTCAGATAGCCCCAGTTCAAAGCCAACGAGCCGAATATCTTCAATTTCAATTTGATCGAAGCTGAGGTAAAGTTCCTGGGCATCGCGTACCCCCCGCCGCTGAGTGGATTCTGAATCGAGGGTATAGATTTCGACTTGACCGGGGAAAAGCTGCCGGAGACCTTTAACGGTACTGACGCCTTTGCCCTCTTCAATCGCTTCCCAACCGTATTCAGAATGCATATCAAACATCAGGTTTACGGCGGCCCGTCGCTTGATAATTCCAGACAGCAATAAACGGGTTAGGAAGGATTTGCCGGTGCCAGACTTACCAAAAATGCCGTTACTTCGTTCCACAAAGCGGTCAAGGTCGAGGCAAATGGGCACATCCATATCAAGGGGACGGCCAATGGCAAATTTTTTGTGGTGGGGATCGTCCTCCCAACCAAATACTCGCCGAAAGTCTTGTTCGTTGGCTTCGTAAACTTGACTGAAGTGACTAGGGATCGTTTTTACGGGCAGTAGCTCAAGGGTCTCAAAGTTTTCTGTTTCATGCTCTTCTGCTTGGCTGGGGGTAAACATCAGCATCGGTGCGAGTTCGACGGTGCCATAGGTGCTGGTTCCGGCAAGGACGGCTTGGAGGAAATCGTCGTTGGGATTGGGTGGATCGGCGAGGATGCGGGGGCTAGAGGTGCCCAGGGAAACATCGGTGAGAAGACAGAAAAATTGGGAGCGGCTCCCTTTGACGACGAGAAATTTACCGACGCGCATTTCTTCGACGGACACATCGCCATGGAGACGGACTTCGAGGCCTTGGCTGAGGGAACCTTGAATTACGGAGCCAAGGGGGTGTTCGGTGGTCATGGGCAACTGAAGAAGGGGAAATTAGAGGTTTGTCGGAACGTCGATGGTTTGGGGACTAGGGCTGGGGGTGGTGAGACGTTGCCAGGTGTTGATTTGGGTTTGGGCGGCGTCGTAGGCAGCGGTATTGCGGGGGATTTGGCGAGCGGTGGCGATCGCCTGGGGGATTGAGATATTGGCTTGGCTCTGGGCCACAGAGAGGATCCGATAGCTCCATTGGTCAGCGGCCTGTTTTCCTTCGGCCCGCAGTTGGCTAGCGCTGCTGGGAATTTCTTGGGTAAGGTTGATGGCTTCTACCCAGGCAGAGACGGAGTTACCATTGGCCACTTGGTAGGCGCGATTGAGATTATTGATCGCGGTTTGTTCTTGACGCCAACTCCTGACCCTAGCCTGCATTTCGTCATAAAGGACACGGTTCGGGGCAATTTGGTTAGCAACGGCGATCGCCTCATCGAAGCGTTTTTGTTGGCCGAGGGCCACAGCTCGGTCAAAGATCGGCTGATCTTCAGTCCGTTCAATGGTGTTGCGCCACTGACGAATATTTTCTTGGGCTTCGTTGTAGAGGGCGCGACCGGATTGGATCGTGCGGGCTTCGGCGATCGCCTCCTGGAGACGATTGGTCGCTGCTAAATCTTTCGCATAGGCCAGGGTGGGAGAGTCTTCGGCGATTTCAATTTGGCGACGCCATTGGCGAATTTTTTGGCGGGCTTCATCGTAACGGGGGTTGCCTGAGGGAACACGGTTGAGCTGGGCGATCGCCCGTTCATAGTCGGCGATATTTCCCCCCTGGGCCAATTCCTCAGCCTGTTCTAGGATCGCCACGTCCTCAATTTCCCGTTGCCAACGACTAATCAGACCTTGGGCCTGGTCATAGACAGCACTGGCGGGCTGAATACTTTGGATTTGCACCAGGGCTGTTTCGAGATCCTTAACGGTTCCTTGGTTCGCCCTGAGGCCAGCTTGGGCCAGAATTCGCCAATCGACCACCACGTTGTCGAGGTTCAGTTGATCCGGTAGGCGATCGCAGAGGGCCAGTAAGTCATCCCAGCGGCGTTCATCAATAATGTTGTCGGTGTAGTCAATGATTTTTTCGCGGGCGTCACTAATTAAACGTTGAGCTTGGGGGTAAGCATAGCTATCTTGGCTAATGTTGCTCGCCTGGGCGATCGCCTGGAGCCAATTTTCTAAACCGCCCCGACGCAGGGCTGCATAGGCCCCTTCTAGCTGCTCCGTTTCCTTGCGAGCCAACTGAATTTGCGCCATGGCCTCATCGTACTTCACCGTAGCCCAGTAGCGATTGTCTAAATAACTGAGTTGGACGACTGTCCGCATCGCCTGGCTTAAATCTCCTGCTTCGAGTTGCCGTTGCAGGCTAGCTAGAATCGCTTCTCCCTCTTGCCAAATATCTTCCCAGGCCGTGATTTGGGACTCAATTTCTGCTTGAAAACCGGCCTTTTCGGGAATATCGCGCACCATGGCGATCGCCTCATCCAACTTTCCCGCCTGGAATTCCACCTCAGCAAGGGCAATAATTTGCGAAACCCACACCTCAATGTTGCGGTCAATATCCGCCCGGAGGGGGTGATTCTCCGAAAAACCACTCACCATCCGAATCGCCTTTAGGTAGCTGGCAAGGGTCTGTTTCTCCGCCTCAATCTGGGCGCAGTATAAGCGGGTTGTGGCGGAGGCTAAAGGCAAGAACAGGGCACTGCAATTGTTGCTGCCATTAAAACTCAGGAGAACCGATGTCGCCAAAAAGCCTACGCCTCCCGATAGGAAAATTAAGAGCAACCCTAACCATTGCCAATTGGGGAGAAGAAATTGGCGTTTACGCGGAACCCCAAGGATTTCTGTCTCTGTCTCTGCCGTTGCTTGCTCTGGATCCCCATTGGCGATCGCCGTCGTTTCCATGCTTAAATCTTGCGTCCCAGACGCTTCCGATAAACCTGCTTCAGTCGATAACACTGGCTGCGATTGGGTGCCAACGGAAGAAACGGATTGCACTTGCGAGGGATCAGGTTTCTGGCTCATATAAACCGGAGGCTAAAATTTTGCAGACATGGATAGCTAAGATCTATGATACGTTCTACGCGATTTCATAAAAATTGGCATCATCATAGCATAGGCATCTTAAGCGTTTAGGCGCAGTACAAACCAAAAAATTGACAGCCTTTCCAAAGTTCTTTTCCAATAAATTAAGGAAGAGATATCGCCAAGGCCGTTTTATATCAGCTATTCTTGATTCTCTCAGTAGGATGTAGACAGAGATTTATAGATATGTCTGATAATATGGGCATCATTCGTCCCTTACTCAAAATCTGAAAGGCACCTCCGCTGCATCCTAGTGAGACTGCCCCATCACCACTCTGTACTATATAAATCGTTAAGGATAGGTTTGAAAGATGGAACAACAGCCTGAAACCCAAGTAGAAACTGGTACAACTCCGTTTAACAACGAAGCACCCGGTCCCATGACCTCCCCCCAAACCGAGCAGCCTTGGCAAGAAGCAGTCAAACCCATCACGGATTTTCTGTCTGAACTGCCTGAGGAGCTAGGGAAATTTTTCGCCGACTATAAGCAACCCCTGATCACCGTCGGTTTGATTGTGGCAGCTTTGATCACCGTCAAGCTGACCTTCGCACTAATCGGTGCCATTAACGATATTCCCCTATTAGCGCCCACCTTTGAGCTGATTGGTATCTCTTACACAGCATGGTTTGTCTATCGCTATTTGCTTAAAGCTTCAAACCGTGATGAATTGCTAGCAGAATTCAATTCTCTTAAGTCTCAAGTGTTGGGTAAAAAATAAACCTAGATTTCTCGTCTGGACTTGACTCTCCTCGGCATGTGCCGAGGAATTTTGATTTTTAAGAGAGATAGTCAGTAACAGCTTTCTCTAATCGTGAAAATAGAATTATAAAATTAAAAATCCAACTATGCTCTCTTGAAAGTTTTGTTGGATTAAATAAATTCTTATAAAAGAATCTTCATTACATGTAGTTCTGAAAATAAAGTCGCAATACTCTTGTATTTTATTTGGAACCGCTATATTTTAACTCCTTTTTTATAAGTGTTCTCTAGAAAATGAAATTCTCCTTAATCACCAGCACATTAGGTGAAGATAGGCATAATAAAATCGTGCGCCTAATTCACTCTTTAATAAAACAAAAACATCAGGATTTTGAATTGATTATTGTCGATCAAAATGAGACTTCAAAACTCAAAGTAACATTAGAAAGTTATTTTAATGAGATTAATTTGATTTACCTGAAGCATGATCAAAGGGGGGTATCAGCGGGGAGGAATTTTGGATTTAGGTATGTATCTGGTGAAATTGTCAGTTTTCCTGATGACGATTGCTGGTATCCAGATATACTTTTAATGTCAGTCAATACTTGGTTTTTAAATAATATTAATTGGGATGCTTTAAGTGGTTGTACTATTGATCTAAAAGAAAATTTGACAACAAGCAGATGGGATAAGAATCCAGGAGAAATTCATAAGTTTAATGTCTGGCGTAGAGGAATTACTTCATCCATTTTTTTGCGAACCTATGCACTTGCAAACGCCCAAGGTTTTGATGAGACACTTGGACCAGGTGCAGACTCTCCTTGGCAATGCTCGGATGAGACTGATTATCTTCTAAACTTGCTATCACAAAATAAGAAACTATATTATGATCCAGAAGTAAAAGTCTACCATCTTGAACCAATTACCCAGTATGACCAACAAGCATTGGCACGCGCAAAAAGGTATGCTCCAGGAACGGGCCGTGTATTAAAAAAGCATAGTTATCCATTTTGGTTTGTTGCAATCGCTTTATTAAGGCCAATTTTGGGAACTTTATATTATGCAACTAAAATGCAGGGATGGCGGGCTAAATTCCATTGGCTTATTTTTCAAGGTAGATTAAATGGTTGGCTTTCTTCTAAATAATTACTCCTAAAGCCTCTCAAAAAAGTAGATCAAAAAACAAGCCTGAAAATCAACTTAAATTCCGGAGAATTTGTCTGGTTTCTTGTCCTGTTTTTTCCCATGAAAACATACTTGCTCTTTGGAGTCCTTTTTGCATTAGATCAGCATAAAGATTATCATCTTTGGTGATGCGTTCCATCGCACTACGTATTTCTTGAACATTTTTTGGGTCTACTAAGATGGCAGAATCTTTTGCTACTTCGACTAATGAAGATTGATTAGATGTGATGACAGGTAATCCGCAAGCCATTGCTTCCAATAAAGGGAGGCCAAAGCCTTCCCAAAGGCTTACAAACATTAAACAAAATGCTTGATTAAGAATCATAGGCAAGTCTTGAAAGGAAACATAATCTTTAAATAAGACTTGATTTTCTAATTCTAGATTTTTCACCAAATCAATTAACTGTGGCGTGTAACGTTTATCTTTAGGCCCAATAAGCCAAAATTCATAATCTTCTTTATCCTTAAGCAGGGAAAATGCTTTAATCATTCTAGGGAGATTTTTGTGTGGGTTATGGCGACCCAAGTATAAAAAATAAGGCTTTTTAGATTTTGACTTATTCGATTGCATGTAAAAATTTTTAGGATTATAAGCAAGATAAATGGGTGTAATTTTAGTAGCAGAAATATTGAAAAAAATCATCAAGTCATCTGCAGTTGCTTGGGAGTTACAAATAATATGCTTACTTTGATCTAACACAATAGGTAAAACAAATTTCTGATAATAGTGTAATGGAGAACGCTTGTCTGGATAGCGTAATGGAATTAAATCATGAACCATAACAACAGTTTTAGCAGTGGTATAAATAGGTGATTCTGGTAAAGGAGAAAAAATCAAGTTTGACTCTAGTTTTTGATAAATTTTTGGCAAAGCAAACTGAGTCCAATATAGCCGTTTAAAATGTCCCTTTAAGCCAAAATCTGGACTAAGTTCTTTTGGAATTAGATAAGAATTAAAAGTTGTAAATCGATTGTCAAAATTACAAACAAGAAATTTAGAATTTAGTTGAGAAAGGGATGGTAGTATATTGCGAGCATAAATACTAATCCCTGTCGGCTTTTTAGATAAGATAGATAAGTTGACGAGTATCATATTAAAGACGCATTTTAGGTATTTTTATTGATTTTTTTTGGAAATTTTAATGGATTTAAAGTATTTAATTGAAGACGAAATACAATTCTTGTCTGTGAAAAAAAAGCGTTGATTAAAAATCCAGAAAATAACTGAGAAATAACTGTAGAAATTGCTGCACCGACGCCAGAATATTTAGGAATCAAAAAGATATTTAGAATAATATTAAGTAATGCGCCAGAAAAAGTTATCCAGAAGGAATAATTGCTTAATTTCTCTGCAATAAACCATGGAGAAATTCCTGTTCCCATAAATACAAATAATGTTGCCCAGATATGAATTTTCAAGATTGTCCCTGCAGCAAAATATTCTGGCCCATAAATCATCAAAATAAGAGGAGATGCAATGAACAAAATGGGAAGTGAAATCATCAAAGATAGACGAATCAAAAAGGATAGTAAGTCTTTGATTTTTTCGTAATATTGTTTTTTGTTTTTTTCTTTTGCTGCGTAAATTGAAGGGGAAACTGAAGCAATAATTATATTAGGAATAAAATACCATATTTCAGATATTTTAGTTGCGGATGAATAAATGCCAACTGCTTCTTCTCCAACGATGCTCCCCAACATTACTAAGTCTGTCTTCATATATAAGATGATGCTCAAACCAGATAAGATTAAGGGCCAGCTTTCATGAAGTAATGATTTTGCAATCTCAGTATTCCATTCAAGTTTGAACGGGCATTTTTTTAATTGATAAACTAAGACAAAACCACTTGCTTCCAGAGCAGCTTCTCCAAATATAATCCAGGCAAAATAAATCAATGGAACTTGTAGAATTAAGAGCGCAACTTTACTGAGAGTGACAACTATGAATACAAGAATTTTAATGGCAACTATATATTTAGATTTAACTTGAGCAGAAAACCAAAAATTAACGACTTCAAAAGCTTGAAATAAAATACTTGAACTTAGTATTAGAAAAATCAAGCTAAATTCAGTATTGTCTGTTCCCAAAAAAAGATAAACTCCTGTAGCAATAAGCCCAAGTGAAATAATGCTAGATATCACAAGTTTGAGCCAAAATACGGTGCCTAAAATTTTATTTTTTTCTTGAGGAAAATTAACTAGAGAACGAATAACTAAAGTATCTAATCCAAGCTTGGATAGGGGGTGAAGTAAAACAATAATTGCCCCGGCATAATTCAATGTACCTAATTGAGCAGCTCCTAGATATCTTGCCATCCAAGCACTCATAAAAAAACCGATTATCATCCGAACAGCATATTCAAATGACAACCACGAAATGTTACTCAAAATGGCTTTTTGTTCACCTATCAACTGCTTTTTGAATAACGACAGTCTTTTGAACATAAATGAGAGAAGTCGAGTCAGATGATGGTGTTATATTTAAGCGAAATGATAATATCAATTAAGCTAGATTAAATATCTTCAGATAAGTACAGAATAAAGCGGTGTACCTTAAGCAATTTTATATTTTGCTGACTCATAGTATGCATCATATAAAGAATATGATCTGCTTGTAATAAAGTGCCATCATTGCGGCAACTACCTCGATAACGGAGTTGGACTTGGGTGGGGCTAATGACTTTTTCGAGGGCGATCGCCGTTAACATTTCTCGGAGATTCAGTTGCTTAATTTTGCCAGACTTCGTTTTCTTTTCGAGGAGAATTTCCGGAGTCTGACGGATAACTTCGAGCCAGGCTTCCCACTGTACGGCAGAAACGGGTTCTTCGGTTTCAAGATCAATCAGGTATTCTGCTTCCGTAAGGAGCGCAGTGGCAGCCTTAGAACGGACGGGCACTTCCTCAACGCGATAGATCGGCATATCGATGGGCAACTGTTCAGCGAGTCGTCGCCGGAAATCTTCTAAATCCAAGACTTGGCGCAACTCAAAATCAATAATTTCTCCTGAGCTGGTGGCTCCTAATGATAGGGCATTGGCGATGGAAATGCGGGGGCTCGGATGAAAGCCGTTGGTAAAAGCCACGGGAATTGAAGCGCGGCGCACAGCTCGGTCAAATAAACGGACTAAATCGAGGTGACTAACCAGGCGCATATCCCCTTGCTTACCGAACCAAACCCGGAACCGTTGTAGGCGTTCTTGATCCTTTTGAAATTGACCGACAAATTCGGGAATTTCGGGCGGTTGATAGACGACATTATGGCCAAAATCAGTACTGCAGACGCCACAATGGGAACAACCATCAAAGGCACAGTCGGGAATGGTTGCTGCTTCGAGGGCTCGCTTTAAATCGTCCTTGAGCCACTGCTTATCAATGCCTGTGTTGAGGTGATCCCAGGGCAAGGGGGCGTCGAGGGGGTCGTTGTCGGTGGTTTCAAAAACATTCCACTCGCCACTTTCGACTTTGCGGTACTTCCAGGTGAGATCGGATTCGGCGATCGCCTGTTCCCAAGCGCCATAGGCTTTGTCTAAATTCTCCCACCAAGAATCCATTCCCGCCCCCAGTTCCCAGGCTCGGCGGACGACTTTACCCAAACGGCGATCGCCCCGGCCAACGAAATCCTCCATGGCTGAAATGCGCACATCGGTATAGTTCACCTTCACGCCGCGAATCGGTCGAAAAGCTTCCCGCAACAGTTCCTGTTTACGCTTAAATTCTGTCGTCGAAACCGAATGCCACTGGAAAGGTGTGTGGGGTTTCGGGGTGAAATTAGAAATGGTGATGTTGAAGTTTAAACGGCGATTGCTCAGGGACGCACATTCCCGCCGCAGCCATTGCACCGTTTCCGCGATGCCCAACACATCGAGATCCGTTTCTCCAGGGAGACCGATCATGAAATAAAGCTTGACCTTATCCCAGCCCTCTTTTACCGCGGTTTGGATACCCCGTAGCAGTTCTTCGTTCGTCAAACCCTTATTGATCACATCCCGCATTCGTTGGGTGCCCGCTTCTGGGGCAAAGGTTAAACCCGCTTTACGCGTCCCACCGACAATATTGGCAATATTTTCATCAAAGCGATCAACCCGCTGGCTAGGCAGAGATAGGGAAATGTTTTCGTCCTTGAGGCGATTTTTAATCTCGACTCCTACCGCTGGCAACGAGAGATAGTCAGAACAACTGAGGGAAAGTAGAGAAAATTCGTTGTAACCCGTCGCCCGCATTCCTTTTTCAATGGCATCGACGACTTTCTCTGGTTCGACATCCGTTGCAGGCCGCGTTAACATTCCCGGTTGGCAGAAGCGGCAGCCCCGGGTACAACCCCGGCGAATTTCCACCGTCAGGCGATCATGAACTGTTTCCACATAGGGCACTAAACCAATGGAATAGGCGGGAATTGGCGTGGCGACACGGCGCAAAATTCGCTTGGGCACTTCGTCACGGGTTGAATGCACAGAACCATCCGCCGCCATTGCATAGAAGCGAGGCACATAGACCCCTGGTACTTGAGCTAAATCCAGCAGAGTTTCTTCCTTACTCAGACCGTTAACCTTGGCTTCTTCGAGGATAAAACCCACTTCGGGCAAAAGTTCTTCGCCATCGCCGAGAACGATAAAGTCGAAAAAGTCAGCGTAGGGTTCTGGGTTGGAGGTGGCTGTTTGTCCCCCCGCAAAAATGAACGGATAATTTCCTTGATCTCGTTCCTGCCAAGTGAGGGGAATCTGGGCAAGGGTAAGCATTTCGAGAATATTTGTCGCCCCCAGTTCATAGCTCAAGCTAAAGCCGAGAATGTCGAATTCCAACAGCGATCGCCTGGATTCGAGGGCAAACAGCGGCAGATTTTTTTCCTTTAACTTCTCGCTCAGATCAGCGGCGGGTAGATAAGTGCGATCGCACAACTGTCGAGGTTGGGCATTAATCACGTTGTAGAGCAGGATATGGCCCAAATTTGAGGAACCCACCTCATAGACTTCCGGATAGGTCAGCACCCAACGCACCACTGCCCCTTGCCAAGGCTTATGGATTGCCCCCAGTTCATTACCCAAGTAGCGCGCTGGTTTGAAAATATCCGTCGTAATCAGCGCTTCGTAATCAGCCGGTTGAGGAAGACAGGGAGCCGTTGCCACAGGTGATGAACCTCCAAGGGAGTCGAGGGAAACAATTCAGTCCCCCATTATACCGGAGAGCTTTCGAGATGCTAGGCCGCGAGTAACTGGGATGTCTGCGTCAAAAATGCAGCTTCATCTTTGAAAATGCGCACAAACTGCTCCATTTGGGTCAGCTCTAATACCATGCGCACCTGGGAATTGATCCCACAACAGCCGAGGCGTTTACCATGGGATTCTGCCAATTTTGTGCCCTGACTGAGCACCACCGCCGCCGCACTGTCGATAAATTCTACCTGCTGGAGATCGACTAAAATTTCTCGACTGAATTCGTCATTGATCGCCCCATGGAGCGATCGCCAAAATACGTCAAGATTTGAGGTTGTCAAAGCACAATTTGGGCGCAGAATAACAGGCTGTTGGTTTTTATCCATCGGTAGACTCTCCCCAGGGGAACTTCCCTGTTTACCCATCGTCTTAGTCACAACTTTTATACAAAAATCAAACAACTTTTTCGGTTGAAAAAACCCTGAAAAGGCTGCTAAACATTTGATTCGGGATAGAACCATTGTATGGGGGAGACTCAAAAATCAGGTGTGATGATAACTTATCCTGAACAAAAACATCTCGTTACCAAAAGATCCTTTATTGCTTCGAGAACGGTATGTTTGTTTACATTTTTTCTAAAAAAAGAAGCCCGAAGTTTAAAAATTATTTAAGACCGGGGAGAAATTGTGTAAATACCTCGAAAATGGAACCATGACCTAAACAAACTTCACCACTTTACGCTATTTAGACCATTCATTATTTACCTTTAATCAGCGACAATAAGAGAATCTTTCTTTTGTAATGAAATCAGTTCCTTATTTAGGGAAACATTACTATTGTGAGTACGCCATTTATGATTCGTCGTTTAGTGGAAAAAGCCCTTTTCATTAAACAGATGACCCCCGAAATTGAAAACGCGATCAACTCCGAGTTGACACGCCTTGGCCATGTTTCCGATGCGGATTATGAAGCCCTCGAACTTTTGATGGCAGAAATGGATGCGGGCCGGATTCAGCTTGTGCCCAGTCGCTTTATCTTTTGACAAGACCCTTAAACTGGCTGGGGTTTGGGGGCTGAGGGACAAAGATTGGCGATCGCACAGACCTCACATTGAGGTTTTCTGGCATTACAGACGGCGCGACCATGGTAAATCAGACGGATCGACCAGTTTTCCCACTCCGGCTGGGGAATTAATTTCATCAAATCCCGTTCAATTTGTACCGGATTCTCAGATTTTGTGAGGCGCAAACGATTACTCAAACGCTTGACATGGGTATCCACCGTCACCCCCGCACAAATCCCAAAAGCATGGGCCAGAACAACATTGGCCGTTTTCCGGGCCACACCGGGCAAGGTCAGAAGCTCTTCCATGGTTTGCGGCACTTTCCCATTGAAAACCGCCATAATCCGCTGGCAAGCTCCCTGAATATTTTTCGCTTTATTTCGATAAAATCCCGTTGAGCGCACTAGCTGTTCAATGTCTGCCACATTTGCCCCGGCAAAGGCCGCCGCATCAGGAAATCGGGCAAAGAGCGCCGGTGTAACTTTATTTACTCGCTCGTCGGTACATTGGGCTGAAAGAATGGTTGCCACCATGAGTTGCACGGGGGTTTCATAGTCCAAACTACAGGTGGCATCGGGATAGAGTTCGTGGAGTTTTTCGAGAACGGCGATCGCCCGTTTTTTCTTACTACGCGGGTAATGAATTGCCATGGGCACTATTTTTCCTGTGGCTTCACGGTAAACTAATCAAGATTCATTATTGACCTGATTTCGTTTCCCATGGCAACCTACCTCATTGAAGTTGGTACAGAAGAACTCCCTGCTGATTTTGTCGCGGCGGCGATCGCCCAATTAAAAGACCGCGTTTCCCATAGCCTCACGGAGTATTTTCTCACCCCAGACGGAATCGAAGTCTACGGAACCCCCCGACGCCTGGCTGTGTTAATCCAAGGGTTGCCAGACCAGCAGGCTGATCGGGAAGAAGAAATTAAAGGCCCCCCCGCTGCCGCCGCATTTAAAGAGGGTCAACCCACCAAGGCTGCTGAAGGCTTTGCCCGCAAACAGGGGGTTGAACTGTCCGCCCTGGAGGTGCGCCCCACGGAAAAAGGAGACTTTGTCTTTGTCCAAAAGAAAACCCTCGGTCGCCCGACGCCAGAAATTTTGCAGGAACTGGTTTTAGGTTGGTTTACGGCCCTCGAAGGGCGGCGCTTTATGCGGTGGGCCGATGGCGATCTGCGCTTTCCGCGGCCGATTCGCTGGTTGGTTTCCCTTTGGAATGATGCTGTTTTGCCCCTGGAATTGGTGAACGGCTCCGGTAAGTTAGAAGCGGGTCGTATTTCTCGTGGGCACCGGATTTTACATCAAGGGGATGTGACCCTGAACAATGCTGCTGATTATGTGGTGACCTTGCAACAAGCCTTCGTGGAAGTTAATCCCCAGGTGCGGGAAGAAAAAATTGTTGCTGGCGTCAAAGCGGCGGCAGCAGAGATTGGTGGTGAAGCAGAAATGCCCGCTGATCTCCTCGCTGAGGTGGTGAATTTGGTGGAATATCCCACGGCGGTAGTCGGCGACATTGAAGCGGAATTTTTAGAGCTACCCACGGAAGTGATTACGACGGTGATGGTCACCCATCAGCGGTATTTTGCGGTGCGCGATCGCCAAGATAAAACAAAACTCCTCCCGAAATTTATTACGATTTCCAATGGTGATCCCAAGAAATCAGAGATCATCGCTGCGGGGAATGGTCGGGTGATCCGGGCGCGGTTAGCGGATGGTCAATTTTTCTACCGGGCCGATTGCGATGAACATTTAGAAACCTATTTGCCCCAACTAGAAGCCGTCACCTTCCAGGAAGAATTAGGGACGATGCGGGACAAGGTAGACCGCATTATGGAAATTTCCCAGCAAATCGCGGAACAGCTTGGCCTGTCTGAGGCGGACAAAGAAATTATTGCCAGCACCGCTATGCTCTGTAAGGCGGATTTGGTGACACAGATGGTCTATGAATTCCCAGAACTCCAAGGCATCATGGGTCAAAAATATGCCCTGGTCAGTGGGGAAGCACCCGCCGTGGCCGAGGGGATTTTTGAGCATTATCTACCCCGCAATGCCGATGATATTTTGCCCCAAACCCTTGCCGGTCAAGTGGTGGGCATGGGCGATCGCCTCGATACGTTGGTGAGCATTTTCGGCCTGGGGATGATCCCTTCTGGTTCCTCGGATCCTTTTGCACTGCGACGGGCGGCCAATGCAATTATTACTGTCGCTTGGGACGCGGGTCTTGAAATTGACCTTGGAGAACTGTTAGCCCAGGGTGCGAAGGATTTTGTTACGGCTCACCCCGATAAAACGTCTCCCCTCGAAGCCCTGCAAAGCTTCTTTATTCAGCGGATTCAGACTCTGCTCCAGGACGAAAAAGGTATTGATTATGACCTGGTGAATGCGGTGCTGGGTGATGATGCAGAATACACTGAACGGGCCTTAACGGATTTACTGGATGTCGGCGATCGCGCTGCCTTTTTACAGAGCATTCGTGACGATGGCCAACTCGCAAAAATCTACGCCACCGTGAACCGTTCTGCAAAGTTGGCCGCCAAGGGGAACCTCAGCACGGATAGTCTTGATCCGACAGGGGTAATTAACCCGGAGAAATTTGCGCAAAATTCCGAGCGCGATCTCTATGCCGGCTTAGTGGAACTCGTGCCCACCACCGAAGTGGCCCGCACCGAACGGGATTACCAAAAACTGATCGATGGGTTAGCTGCCCTGGCCCCCACAGTTGAGCGGTTCTTTGATGGGGAGGATAGTGTTTTGGTGATGGCAGAAGATCCTGCTGTGCGGGAAAATCGCCTCAATCTCCTTGGGCTGTTGCGGAACCACGCGCGGGTTCTGGCAGATTTCGGGGCGATCGTTAAACAGTAGATCCTTGTTTATTTTTAGAGTCATGGCAGGGACAGAAAGCTGTCTCTGTCAGGGTTTCCCCTGAGAAGCAATACAGTTCAATTTTTGGGGCGATCTAAAGTTCGGGAACCCGTACATTATCAGGAGTTGTCTGGATTTAATTTTCTCCGCTAAATTAGCACTCAGAGATTGAGAGTGCTAAACTTCAATCTAGCTAAATTTAGTCGTTTATTGATCTGGAGAAATTATCCATGGCAGCAATTAGCATCAATGTTTCTACCCTCAAGCCCCTCGGCGATCGCGTTTTCGTAAAGGTCAGCGAATCTGAAGAGAAAACTGCTGGTGGGATCCTCCTCCCCGATAGCGCCAAAGAAAAGCCCCAAATCGGTGAAGTTGTGGCTGTTGGTGAAGGGAAGCGCAATGATGACGGTAGCCGTTCCGCCGTTGATGTCAAAGTTGGCGATAAAGTTCTCTACTCTAAGTACGCTGGTACTGATATCAAACTCAGTGGTGATGACTACGTGCTTCTTTCTGAGAAAGATATCCTCGCAACCGTTGCGTAATTATTTTTAGGTTTGACCTAAGCAATCGTTTCAGATTTTTCTATTTTTTCTCGTAAAACGCTCAACCTAGAAATTCAATCATTATGGCTAAATCTATTATTTACAACGAAGATGCTCGCCGCGCCCTCGAAAAAGGGATCGACCTCCTCGCTGAAGCTGTTGCGGTAACCCTCGGCCCCAAAGGTCGGAACGTTGTGCTCGAAAAGAAATTTGGCGCACCCCAGATCGTGAATGACGGTGTGACCATTGCCAAGGAAATCGAGCTCGAAGACCACATCGAAAACACCGGTGTTTCTTTGATTCGCCAAGCGGCTTCTAAAACCAATGATGTGGCCGGTGATGGAACCACCACAGCAACGGTTCTCGCCCATGCCATGGTCAAGGAAGGTCTCCGCAACGTCGCGGCTGGTGCGAACCCCATCGCCCTCAAGCGTGGTATTGATAAAGCGACTGAATTCCTCGTTGGCCGCATCAAAGATCAAGCTCGTCCGGTAGAAGATTCGACGGCGATTGCCCAAGTCGGTGCCATCTCTGCGGGTAACGACAAGGAAGTTGGTGACATGATCGCCAAAGCCATGGACAAAGTCGGTAAAGAAGGTGTGATCTCCCTCGAAGAAGGGAAATCCATGGAAACCGAACTCGAAATCACCGAAGGGATGCGTTTCGACAAGGGTTACACTTCCCCCTACTTCGTCACCGACACCGAGCGCATGGAAGCGGTTCTTGAAGATCCTTTCATCCTCATCACTGACAAGAAAATCACCCTGGTTCAAGACCTTGTACCGATTCTCGAACAGGTTGCTCGCCAAGGTAAGCCCCTCGTAATTATCGCTGAAGATATCGAGAAAGAAGCCCTTGCTACCCTCGTGGTCAACCGTCTCCGGGGTGTCCTCAACGTTGCTGCGGTTAAAGCGCCTGGTTTTGGCGATCGCCGCAAGCAGATGCTCGAAGATATTGCTGTACTCACCGGTGGCCAACTGATCACCGAAGATGCGGGTCTCAAGCTCGACAACACCAGCGTTGATATGCTCGGTAAAGCACGCCGCATCACCATCACCAAGGACAACACCACCATTGTGGCCGATGGTAACGAGCAGGCAGTTAAGACCCGTTGTGAGCAGATCCGCCGTCAAATCGAAGAATCTGACTCTTCTTATGACAAAGAAAAACTCCAAGAGCGTCTCGCGAAACTCTCCGGTGGTGTCGCTGTGATCAAAGTCGGTGCAGCAACCGAAACTGAGATGAAAGACCGTAAGCTTCGTCTCGAAGATGCGATCAACGCGACCAAAGCAGCCGTTGAAGAAGGGATTGTTCCCGGTGGTGGTACAACCCTGGCGCACCTCGCTCCCGAATTAGAAACTTGGGCGAATGATAACCTCACTGCGGAGCAACTCACTGGTGCTTTGATCGTGGCCCGTGCCTTGACTGCCCCCCTGAAGCGCATTGCTGAAAACGCTGGCCAAAACGGTGCGGTAATCGCTGAGCGTGTGAAGGAAAAAGACTTCAATACTGGTTTTAACGCAGCAACTAACGAATTCGTGGATATGCTCGCTGCTGGTATCGTTGACCCCGCTAAGGTAACCCGTTCTGCAACCCAGAATGCGGCTTCTATCGCTGGCATGGTTCTCACCACTGAGTGCATCGTTGTTGACAAGCCTGAAAAAGATAAAGCTGGTGCGGCTCCCGGTGCCGGTGACTTCGACTACTAAGGCGGATCGATCGATGTAGGAGTTTACCATGGTGAACCCCTAGAGAAATCACTCTGTAAATAATTTCATCCACTAAAAACAATTAAAAGATCTCCTTAATGACTACTAAGGAGATCTTTTTGTTAATAAATAGTAAATATTGTAAATTCCTTTGATTTCAATTCGCAGTGTTCGGGCTACAATAATGTTGGAAATAGCTTATTTTTTTATTGTCAATAAACAATTAAACTCATGAATGACTTTGTAAAAATCAATAACGACGAAATTTCTGTTTCTTTTAACACAGTCCCAGAAGCAAAGCTCATTATTAAGCAGCTTAAGTTAAAAAAGAAAGAATTTAATTTATTAAAAAAGCAAGTGATTCAGGAACAAAAACAAATTCGTTCCCAATACACCGATTCTATACGAAGACAAGGCTCTAAATTTAGAGGCGGTGGAGGAGTAGGGAAATTTATAAGAACAGTTCAAACAGCCAGCCGCGACGCACAACGCAGAAACTTAGCTAGAGAATTAGAACCTTTAGAAAAAAAGAAGTTTGAAATTGAGTCTGTGATTAATGCCATTAACCAAACTCTGCTTCAAATCGAATCTTTTCTTCTTGAAAATCAATAGTCTAAAAGATAAAATCTATTAACTAACATCGTGTCTGTAATCATAGAAGGGAACCTCGAAATTTTATATTAGCATTTTCAATGCTGCTATATATTTAGGGTAGATATGGAGGGACTATAAATTTATGGATGCAGAACAGGAAAGAAATTGGGCGATCGCCTGCCATCTGTCGAGCTTGGCTTGGATTGTCTTAGCCTTTGTCGGCATTGGGGCGATTCCCTTTGTCAATGTGATTGCGCCGGCGGTGGTCTGGTATCTCAAAAAAGAGGAGTCCGAGCTGATCGATGCCCACGGAAAGGAATCGGTTAATTTCCAGATTTCGATGACCATTTATGGTTTAGCGGCGGGAATTATTCTTAGTATTTTGATCATCGCCGGAGTTGTTTTGATGATCCTGTTGGGCATTGGTGGCAGCAATAATCCCTTTGCGGCCCTGGTGGCAATTGTGACGGGGATTGGTTTCTTTATCTTTTTGGCGCTGATTGTGGCGATCGCCATTTTCCAGATTGCAGTCGTAATCTTGGCGGCGACCAAGGTTCAAGAAGGGCAAATGTATCGTTATCCCTTTAATCTCAGACTACTGAAATAGATAATTTCCATAAAACAGCCCCCCTGGAATGATTGGCCAAGGGGGGTTTTTAATTAAACTTTAGATGCAAAAATTAGCTCAGTACCCAATGCACAAGGGTACGCACCGGGAACCCTGTACCGCCTTTGCTGTAAATATCGGCGTCTTTTTCTGACCAGGCTGGCCCAGCAATATCGAGGTGTGCCCAGGGCGTGTTTTCGACAAATTCCTTGAGGAACAACGCCGCCGTAATCGAACCGCCTTCCCGTGGCCCAGTGTTTTTCATGTCGGCGATGGGAGATTTTAAGCCTTCAAAGTATTTTTCTTCGAGGGGCATCTGCCAGAATTTTTCGCCCGCTTTCTCTGATGCGGTGGCGATCGCCTGGGCGAGATCATCATTGTCACTCCACAGACCACAAATATCGTCACCCAGGGCAATGACGCAGGCTCCGGTCAAGGTGGCAATGTCTACAATCGCTTCGACCCCTAGCTTTTCGGCATAAACGAGGGCATCGGCGAGGGTGAGGCGACCTTCGGCGTCGGTGTTGTTCACTTCGATGGTTTTACCGTTGGAGGCCGTGAGAATATCCCCCGGACGCATCCCCCGACCACTGATCATATTTTCAGTAGCCGCACTAATGAAATGCACTTCCACATCGGGTTTTAGTTCGGCGATCGCCTTTGCCGCTCCAAAAGTTGCCGCTGCGCCCCCCATGTCCATTTTCATCATCGCGATGCTGGGGCCGGAGGGTTTAATGTTGTAACCGCCAGAATCAAAGGTTAACCCTTTACCGACAATCGCCACTTTCTTCCGGGGTGTGCCTAGGGGTTTATAAACGAGGTGGATAAATTTCGGGGGTAAATCCGAGGCCGCCGCCACCCCAAGGAAAGATCCCATTCCTGCTGCTTCGCAGTCTGCTTCTTCGAGGATATTCAGTTCCAGGCCATAGGTGCTGGCGAGGCTTTCCACGGAAGCGGCCAGGGTCACAGGATTAATAATGTTAGCCGGAGCGTTAACCAATTCCCGCGCATAGATCACCCCTTCACAGAGGCTTGTGCCCAAGGCGATCGCCGCTGGTTGGTCGCCAATGCCAAGGATTTCAACAGCTTCGAGGGCTGGGGGGTCTTTTTGTTCTGATTTGAAGCGATTATCTTCATAAAAGCCCAGATACATCCCTTCTGTGACCATTTGCGCTGTGATCGCCTCAGTTTCGGCCACTGGCAACTGCAAACCCAAAGTTGTGATGGCTTTGTCCCCTTTCACAGCCCGGGCGATCGCCGCTGCGGTACTCCGTAAGACGGCACTATTCCATTTCTCGGCATTGCCCAGACCCACCAAGAGTAATTTCTTAATTGGCGCACCACTCCCAAGACGGGTCACCGATAGCTTGCCGGATTTACCTTTAAATTCCGTTTCAGCGATTACTTCCGCGATCACCCCCGATAAGCGTTCGTCCAGGGCCGTCAAATTTTCGGGTACCGTGAGTACCGTTTCACTTTCAAAAAAACCCAAGGCGATCGCCTCACCCGCCCAAGCCGCTGCCGTTTGCGAACTACCGCGAATTTCCATAACTAAACCTCAAAACTTGTTACTGTCCTTTAGTCTGACATTTCCGGCAAACCCTGTCCAAGAAATTGCCCAGAGCAACATTACGAGGAAGACCGCAACTTCTCTAGCACCTCGAAGGAGTGACCCTGTAGCAAATCTGTTGCTTGATCCAAAGAAACAGGCCGAGAAAATAAATAACCCTGACCAAACTGGCAATCCTGGCTCTTTAACCACTGGTATTGCTGTTTTGTTTCGATACCTTCTGCTACGGTTTTAATCCCAATGGATTTAGAAAGGGCGAGAATAGATTCTGCAATTACCCGGTTGCGGTCATTCAACTCAGAAATATTTACAAAGCTCCGGTCAATTTTTAGCGCATCAATGGGGAGCTGGTGTAAATAGCTTAAACAAGAATACCCCGTGCCAAAATCATCAACGCTAATAAAAACTCCCTTGAGACGAATTTGGTTTAACAAACGACAAGTGATGTCGATATTTTGAATTAGCATACTCTCAGTAATCTCTAACCCTAAGGTATTAGGAAAAACTGGATAGCGTTCTAATAATCGATCCAGTGAAAATAACAGCGAATCTTGGAGTTGTTTAACCGATAAATTGACATGGACTTTCAGGGGTGTTTTAAACGCCTGCTGCCACTCAAATAATTGACGACAGGCCGCGTCTAAAATCCATTCACCGAGGGGAATAATGAGCCCTGTTTCTTCGGCAACATCAATAAATTCGTAGGGGGATAACAAACCCCGTTGGGGATGCTGCCACCGAATTAATGCTTCAAACCCTTCAATATTGCCCTGTTCTAAATTAATAATCGGCTGATAGTACAAAACAAATTGCTTTTCTTCAATGGCAGATCTGATTTCCCCTTCTAATTGGAGACGTTGCATCGCCTGTAGGTGCATTTGAGGGTCAAAGATCGCGTACTGTGACTTCCCATTTTGTTTGGCCCGGTACATGGCAATATCGGCATCCCGGAGTAGATCCTGGGCTGATTCATGGCGAGAGTCACCGATGATAATCCCGATACTCGTCGTGATAAAAACGCCGTAGTTAGAAATCTGGAAAGGCATATTCAATGCATTGAGGATGCGATCGGCAATATGCACAGCATCTTCTACCCCGTGAATTTCCTCTAGGAGAATGACAAATTCATCTCCCCCCAGGCGGGCGGCTACATCTGTATCGCGAATAAAAGATTTGAGTAAATGGGCGACTTCAATGAGTAATTCGTCCCCAACAACATGGCCCAGACTATCATTGACTACTTTGAAATTATCCAGGTCTAAAAATAGAGCTGCAAATTCATGGATGGGATATCGCTTATAACGTTTTAAGGCTAGATTGAGCCGTTCAATTAGTAGGTTACGATTGGCGAGGCCAGTAAGACGATCATGGAGGGCATCATGTTTGAGTTGTTGCTCCATTTTGATTCGGGTACTGATGTCGGTAATGGTCGCAACATAGCCTTGGGGTTCACCCTTACTATCAAGCTCAGCGGTGCCCTGGCCGTATACCCAAAGTATCGAACCGTCAGAACGCTGAAATCGATATTCTAAGGTAAATAGTTCTTGATTAGTGATGGATTTTAGCCATTGTTCTCGAACGTAGTCAATGTCGTCGGGATAGACTTTTTCTAACCAGCCTTTATGGAGAGCTTCTTCGGGTTGAATTGCCAGCAGTTTACAATAGTAATCGTTGACATAAATGCATTCATGGCGCAAATTAGTGCGAAAGATCCCAATGGAAACGGTATTAGCGAGGTTGGCATATCGTTGTTGACTTTCAAGGAGATTAGTCTCAATTTGATTGCGTCGTTTAATTTCTTTTTTCAGGCTATAGTTACGGAGAATAAACCATCCTAAAAAGAGAAATGGTAGATAGACAATCAGGCTAAAGAAAAAATTTTGTAAGCTGAGCCAATTAAATGTTTCGGGTGGCTCTAACCATTGGGCGATCGCCTGATAATAGACAGAATCACGATCTTGTAAGAGACGACTCATTTGCCGATCAATACCAGGCAGGAGCTGCTTGGGATCGCCTTCGGGAACGACATAATGTAACCGGGCTGGATTAAACAGAATATTGGTTTTATTGACTGGATAGTCGGGACTAAATTTATTCCCAAAGAAATTATTGACAATGGCAGCATCAACTTCCCCTGTCTCTAACTGTTCAAACATCCCAGGATAACTATCGATGGGCACCAGTTCCGGCTGAATGCCATAGGCTTTAATTCTTTCTCGGAGGACTTCCTGTTGAATCCCAGAGGCGAGGATGCTGACTCTCCGTTGGTCGAGGTCTAAAATCGTCTCTAAATAAACACCCCGGCGCGCATAAATCTGTGACCAACTTGACAAAACGATGATGGTATTAAAATCAAAGACTTCATCTCGCGTGTCGGAATAGGCGACATCCACCATCAAATCGAGTTGCCCCTGTTCAATTTGTTGGAGACATTGATTCCATTCACAAGGAACATAGGTCACTGCCCAATTTTCCACACGCCCAATGTCACTCGTAATATCTACCCAAAAGCCCCGGGCCCGCCCACCTGAATCAATAAAAACCTTGGGATCATTTTGGTAAACCCCCACGGTAATCGTTTTTGCTGGCTGATTTTGGGCGATCGCCTCTGTGCCAGAGAGCATCGCGGCAAGACCTAGAGCCAAGAGCACAGTGCTTTTATTCATTAAATTAGGAAGTTAGTAGATGGCAACTGAGGGAACAGGCTTCTTAAGTATAATTAAGATAAAAAATTAACGGCAACACTATTAAGTAACACAAATATTACAACGCCATTATTCGTGAATTTTTGCCAGTGAAGCATATTGTTTATGGAGTGGTGGCTAAATAACCAACAAGTGATTAATCGTTGGCCCTAAAGTAAAGTTGGGCACAAAATTTGCAACTTTATTTTCGACTGTTTGACGGTTGACGGCGCTGATTTAAAGGTTTGTTTTCAGCTAGATTTTGATTTTTTGCCCCGGTTCTTTTTAAGAATTGGTTAAGAAAATTGATTTGCTGGATCGGGTCGCTTATCTTTATAGGGGCGATGACATTTTTATCTTTGTTTATCGTTTTTAATCCATCACTAAGGAATGAGCATTTATGGCAAAAAAAAGTAGTTTTTGGAGTGATTTCCAAGCCTTCATCATGAGGGGGAATGTGATTGATTTGGCAGTGGCCGTCGTGATCGGCGGGGCCTTTGGTCAAATTGTCAATTCTTTAGTTGCAGATATTATTACGCCCGCGATCTTACAACCCGCCTTAAGTGCAGCTAATTTAGATGCCCTGGGTGAATTGTCTTTTAATGGCATTAAATACGGGCTTTTTTTGGCGGCTGTAATTAACTTTTTGGTGATTGCATTTGCGATTTTCTTGGTTATTCGGGCCATCGAAAAAATGCAACGGCGATTTAACCGAGCGAAAGCCATGGAAGAAATAGACGCGCCGCCCCCAGCCCCCGATCCGGCGGTTGTGGCCCAAGAAAACCTCACGGCGGCCATCGAACGTCTGGCTAATTTAATGGAAAATCGTCAGCAATAGAGCTGAATTCTCACAATACCTGACGGAAGGATTGCCTCCTTTGGTGGGGGCTTTTTTATGGGTGAGAAGAGGTGCCATCAAAGCCGATGTGATCGGAGCTATAGGCTTTGGGTTCGATGTGAACGGTGACCCTCGCTGGGGCGAAAATTTGCTCTAGGTGACGTTAAACTTTTTCGCTAATGGCATGGGCAGTGGCCACATCCTCGGCGGCGGCAATGAGGTGCATTTCAATAAAGACTTGCCGACCGCGCAAACCCCGTGACGCAATGTCATGGCAGTTAATCACCCCAGGAATTGTCATCACTTGTTTGTGGATTGCTTCGGGGGCGATCGCCATTTCATCGACTAACCAGGGCAAATTATCAGTGAGCACTTCCCAGGCACTTTTAAATACTAAAGCGGCCACGGGAAATGCCAGCACCACATCTAACCATTGCAGTTGTGGCAGCCCCCAAACCTTCGCTTGCCAGACCCCTAAGAGACCCAACATCACAAGGATCGTCACCCAAATATCGCTCATGGTGTGTTTGGCATCGGCGAGTAAAATCGCACTGCCTACCCGTTGGCCTGCCCGCCGCTCATAGAATGCCACAAAAATATTGATTCCCAGCACGACAATGAGCCAACTCAGTTCCCCCAGGCTGATGCTGATCTCACTCTGCCCAGCAATTAATTTGGCGATCGCCCCCTGTAAAATTTCAAAGCAAGCAATCCCCAGAAACATCCCAATCCCCAAAGCGCCGACTGCTTCAAACTTTTGGTGGCCATAGGGATGATCCCGGTCGGGTTCCGGTGAAGAGAACTTATTGGCAAATAAGCCCAGCACATTATTGGCGCTATCCGTAAAACTATGGAGAGCATCCGCCTGGAGACTCAGGGAACCTGTGATCAAACCCACCACAGCCTTTAACGTCATCACGAGCAAGTTCAGCCACAACGTTAACCACAACACCCGCCGTACCTCCCGACGATTATCTTGGGGCAAGTGGTGCGAGGAATGACTATGCTCTGGCATGGCGCTTATGGGGAGAAGACGGATTGAATCGCAAATCCAGCGTAACCGAAGTTGCCTAATTCACACCCCTCACCGCTGTAAACTTGTTTGAAGCTGAGTCGCCAATTGACTTTCGCTGCGACAAGGTTCTAAACAATTCAACCCTTGGCACACCAGGGCAATACTCCCCGCAGGCAATTCCTGGGTGGGTTTAAGCACCACCGAATTTAACAGGGTTTTTCTGAGTTTCAATAATTGCTGCGGCTTCGCTTTTACAACGGTGCCATGTAAGTACCAATCCAAGGCTAAAAGTAATGTGGGGCACTGTTGTGGGGATTTTTCGAGCACAGACCCAAAGGACAGCAATGCATCCGTGGCGCGGTCGAGGTACTGGGTATTTTCTGTAAGCAAGAAAAGACGCATCAAATTACAGATGGCAACACCATTAGCCGCAGGGGTGGCATTGTCTTGGTAACTGCGTTCTTGGATCAAGAGTTCGGGACTTTGGCGGTTGTTAAAATACCCCTTCAAATCCGTTGACCAAAACTGCTGATCGAATTCTGTCTGGAGGGCGATCGCCTTTTCGAGCCAATGCGTCTGCTCAGGGTGATTGGTCTGCAAATCCAACAAAGCTTTGATGAGGAAAGCATAATCTTCCGACTGGGCCATCCCGTCTGCTTCCCCGTCAAAATTTAGCCGATATAAACGACCTCCTTGCCATTGGTGTTCGAGGATAAAATTGACACAGTTGACGGCTAATTCCCAAGCTTTTTCGAGACCCAAAACCCCATAGATCCGCGCCAATCCCGAAATCATCAAACTATTCCAGGCCACAATTAATTTCGTATCTGTAACCGCCGGAATTCTGCTGGGCCAAGCTGTTGCCTTTGCTTCGGTGTTATCGCGGGCAGGGGGAAACTGATCGAGGGCCTGCCGGGGCGTACCGTAGCGCTCTGTAAATAATTGATCAAGAATGCCTTGCAAGCTCTCCGAAATTTCTGTGGATTGCCGTCGTTTTAAAACAATTTTTCCCTCAAAATTACCGTCCGGCGCAATAAAAAATGCCTGTTCCAATTCAGCAAATTGTGCCGCCGTGAGTTGCGTCTGGAGTTCGTCGTAATCCCAGACATAGAAAGCGCCTTCTTCTGGTTCTGGGTGCCCGGCATCGAGAAAACTATCGGCATCCTGGGCTGCATAAAAATAGCCTTGGGGGGCTGTCATTTCCCGGGCGAGCCAAGCGACGGTTCCCTCTAGGGCCGTTTTAAAGGCCGGCTCCGTCACCCCCTCAGCCCACAGATTGGCGAGAAACTCGGTGATTTGCCCGTTGTCATAGAGCATTTTTTCAAAATGGGGCACTGTCCAATGGGGATCGACGGTATAGCGATGGAAGCCGCCCCCCACATGGTCATAAATTCCCCCCAGGGCAAGGTCTAAACCCCGTTTGGTACTCACTAACAAACCGTTGTGGCGCGCATTCGAGGTAAAACGACTTCCCTGTAAGGCGATCGCCCCGTAGGGGATCATCGGAAAACTTGGCCCCGCATCACCCCGGCCCACAATGGCAGTACAAGGCTCTAGGCCTTTGAGAAACAGATTTTGATCGAGGGGCGCTTGGCCCTGGGGCAGTTGAGCAGAACGGTCTAAAATTGTGAAAATTTCAGTTTTAATCTCCTGGAGTTTCTCCGGCTCCTCATCAAAGAACCGTCGCAGAGACATCAGCACATCCAAAAATCCAGGGCGATTATACCGGGGAGAAACAGGAAAATAGGTACCCCCATAAAATGGCATCAAATCAGCCGGCGTCAGAAAAATATTCAGTGGCCAGCCCCCTTGCCCTGTCATCAGTTGCAACGCTTGCATATAGATGCTGTCGATGTCTGGCCGTTCCTCGCGATCCACTTTGATGGGTAAAAAATTTTCGTTTAAATAGGTGGCAATTTCTGGATCAGAAAACGCTTCCCCTTCCATCACAGTGCACCAATGGCAGGAAGAATAACCAATGGAGAGAAAAATGGGCTTATTTTCTGCCTTTGCCTGGGCCAAAGCCTCATCACACCAATACCACCAGTCGATGGGATTATCCGCGTGTTTGCGAAGATAGAGACTTTTGGTGTCGGCCAAGCGATTCGCCATGGAAAGTGCTGCTCCTGGAAAGAATTTCTAAAGGCATTCTAGCGAATGGATTCTGTGCCAAATTTGTCAGGGTGATCAGTTAGAATCGAACAGCAATCTTTTGCCATCTATCTGCCCTCGGCCCCCTTTGGATTCATGTTAGACAAAAGCCTCGCTAGCCCCAGAGACCAATTCTTCCAAAGCTTTAGAAATTTGGGTGATTATGCCCGGCGTCCCCAGGGAGCAGCCGTTATTGGTTCTATTGCCTTGCATGGATTGGCAGCAGCAACGATTCCCCTGTGGGCCAGCTTTGACAATGCGCCCCCAGAGTCCCAGGAGCGTTCGGTAGTGAGGGTGGTGGATTTACCCCCGGAGGTGCAAAATCGTCTCCCTTCGACAACAGCGTCCTTAGATTTATCAATTTTCGAGGCGAGCCCAGATTTTAATTTGGACTTGTCTGGCTTAAGTGGTCAGGGAATGGATCCCAACGGGACGTACATTACTGGCCTCAATACCCTACCAACACCCATGGCTCCCAGTTTAGGGCAAGATAGTTTTTCCTTTATTCCCCTCAGTCCACCCCCAATCTCCAGTAGCTATACCGGGTTTGCACCACCGCCGCCCCCCCGGAATATGAGCTTTTTGCCGCCACCACCGAACGTTCCGAACCAGACCAGTTCCCAGCTTCCTAATGCACCAACAGAGACAGAGCGGGGCGCTTTACCGAGCTTGACACCCCCCAGACCCAATGGAAATTCTGGCCAACAGCAACAGTTCACGATTCCCACCAAACCCGACCCGGAATTAGTGGAACGGCAACGGCGACTCGAAGAAGAAGCGGCGATCGCCCTCCAACCCCGTACTAATAACCCAAACAGGGGTGAAGTTTACTTTGATGCCGATTTGCTCAAGCCACGGGAACTGCGCAATAACAATGGCAGTAGCAATAGTAACGGTAATAGTGGCACGAATAATACGAATAACCGCCCTCCCACACCCAGCACCAACACACCGCCCCCAAGCCAAACGGCGGCCCGCAATACAGCGGCAGTCAATCGTAGCCTGACAGGAAACTATCCCAAGGGGGCCTGTAGTAGCCAAGCTAGCGGTACCGCGACTTACAATGTCACCGTGTCCCCAGAAGGTAGTCCTTCCCAATGGAACCTGGTGCAAAGCTCTGGGACAAATGCCTTGGATAACCAAGCGAGTCAAGATATTCGTAACGCCCGCTTTGATGGGAAAAATAGCAACTACCGGGTCAGCGTGAACTATAGATACGAACCCGCTTTTTGTGCGGCGTTTATGCCGAAACCCCAACCTGCCCCCACCAATTCAACAAACTCAACTCCGGCTAATCCGCCAGCTCCAGCGCGTACGACCCCGAAAGCACCGGAGGCTTCAACTGAAACTGAGGCGATCGCCCCTGATGAAAATTCTTGAGGGGAGTACCAAGCGATGATGATTCACGGACTTTTTCCTAGGCGATCGCCTAGGAAAACCAGGGCATAATCCGCCCAAAATGATAGGAAAAACAGGCAAACCCAGGCCGAGTAATCAGGTTAGAATATAGAACGCCATTATTTATTTGTTTGTTCTATACCGCCGAAACATTTCTCCATGAAAAGTGCCTTCCTCGATCGCCTAAATAGTCCTGAGCGCCCTGTCCTTGTGTTCGATGGGGCAATGGGCACCAATCTGCAAGTACAGAATTTGACGGCGGCAGATTTTGGGGGGGCTGAATATGAAGGCTGTAATGAGTATTTAGTTCAGACAAAGCCGGAAGCCGTTGCCACCGTGCACCGGGCCTTCCTAGCGGCTGGGGCGGATGTGATTGAGACAGATACCTTTGGTGGTACTTCGATCGTCCTTGCGGAATATGACCTCGGCGATCGCGCCTATGAACTGAATAAAAAAGCTGCAGAACTGGCGAAAAGTGTCACGGCAGAATTTTCGACGTCTGAAAAACCGCGTTTTGTGGCAGGTTCCATTGGCCCTGGGACAAAATTACCGAGCTTGGGCCACATTGACTACGACACCCTAGAAAATGCCTTTGCGGAACAGGCCGAAGGTCTCTATGATGGCGGCGCGGATCTGATGCTCGTAGAAACCTGTCAGGATGTATTGCAAATTAAAGCGGCCCTCAATGGCATTGAACGCACCTTCACGAAAAAAGGCGATCGTCTGCCGATCATGGTCTCGGTGACGATGGAAACCATGGGCACAATGCTGGTCGGCACTGAGATTGCCGCCGCCGTTGCCATTCTCGAACCCTACAGGATTGACATTTTAGGGTTGAACTGTGCCACTGGCCCCGACCTGATGAAGGAACACGTTAAATATTTGTCGGAGCATTCCCCCTTCATCGTGTCTTGTATCCCAAACGCTGGATTGCCCGAAAACGTTGGCGGCCAGGCCCACTACAAGCTCACACCTCTCGAAATGAAGATGGCAATGATGCACTTCGTCGAGGATCTCGGTGTCCAGGTGATCGGCGGTTGTTGCGGCACGCGCCCCGAACATATTCAAGCCTTAGCAGAAATTGCGGCTGAACTCACGCCAAAAGAGCGTCACCCTGACTATGAACCCGCTGCGGCCTCGATCTATAGTCCCCAACCCTATATCCAAGACAACTCCTTTTTAATTGTTGGCGAACGCTTAAATGCCAGTGGCTCGAAAAAATGCCGCACATTATTAAACGAAGAGGATTGGGATAGCCTGGTGTCACTCGCCAAATCCCAGGTAAAAGAAGGTGCCCATGTCCTCGATGTGAACGTCGATTATGTCGGGCGGGACGGGGTGCGCGATATGCATGAATTGGCTTCCCGCTTGGTGAATAACGTCACCCTGCCCTTGATGCTTGACTCCACCGAATGGGAAAAAATGGAGGCTGGTTTAAAGGTGGCTGGCGGGAAATGTATTCTCAATTCCACCAACTACGAAGACGGTGAAGAGCGCTTTTATCAGGTGCTTTCCCTCGCGAAAAAATACGGGGCCGGGGTGGTAATCGGCACCATCGACGAAGAAGGAATGGCCCGCACCGCCGAGAAGAAATTTGAGATTGCCAAACGTGCCTATGATGCGGCGATCGCCTATGGCCTTCCCGCCCATGAAGTGTTCTTTGATCCCTTGGCTTTACCGATTTCCACGGGGATTGAGGAAGATAGAAATAACGGACAGGCGACCCTCGACGCGATTGAAAGAATTCACAAGGAATTGCCAGGATGTCACATTATCCTTGGGGTTTCTAATATTTCCTTCGGCCTAAATCCGGCGGCGCGCCAGGTGTTGAACTCTGTCTTTTTGCATGATGCGATGCAGTTGGGAATGGATTCGGCGATTGTGAGCGCCAGTAAGATTTTACCGATGGCGAAAATTGATCCAGAGCATATCAAAATTTGCCGGGATCTGATTGGCGATCGCCGCGAATTTGAGGGGGAAGTTTGCACCTACGATCCGCTAACGAAACTCACTGAATTATTTGCTGGGAAAAAAGCGAAAAAATCCGAAGCCATTGATAAAAATCTGCCTGTTAATGAACGCTTAAAACAGCACATTATTGATGGCGAACGACTTGGTTTAGAAGAGGCTTTAACTGAAGCTCTGGAGCAATATCCACCCCTTGATATTATTAATATTTTCCTGCTCGACGGCATGAAAGTTGTGGGGGAACTGTTCGGCTCTGGCCAAATGCAATTACCCTTTGTTTTGCAGTCAGCCCAAACCATGAAAGCTGCCGTGGCTTTCCTCGAACCCTACATGGATAAAGAAGAAGGCGATGATAGCGGCAAAGGTACATTTATCATTGCCACCGTGAAGGGCGATGTCCATGATATCGGTAAGAATTTAGTTGATATTATTCTGTCCAATAATGGCTATAAAGTAATTAATTTGGGTATTAAGCAACCCGTTGAAAACATTATCCAAGCCTACGAAGAAAATGGTGCAGATTGTATTGCCATGAGTGGGTTATTGGTAAAGTCCACTGCCTTTATGAAGGACAATTTAGAAGCCTTTAACGAAAAAGGGATTACCGTTCCCGTGATTTTGGGGGGAGCCGCTTTAACACCCAAATTTGTTTATCAAGACTGTCAAAATACCTACAAAGGACAAGTGATTTACGGGAAAGATGCCTTCGCTGATCTCCATTTCATGGATAAACTCATGCCCGCTAAGGCCGAGCAGCAATGGGACGATTTTGATGGTTTCCTAGGGGACTATGCCGAAGCGAACCAGCGCACCTATAGCGGCGATGGTGAAGAAATTGCCGTCGAAGAAACCAAATCCCAAGAACCAGAAGTTGTCGATACCCGTCGTTCTGAATTTGTCGAGGATAATATCGCCCGTCCCCGGCCTCCCTTCTGGGGGACAAAAATTCTCCGGGCTGAAGACATTGATCTAGAAGAAATTTTTTGGCATCTCGATCTTCAGGCATTATTTGTGGGTCAATGGCAATTCCGCAAAACCAAAGAACAATCTAAAGAGGAATATGACCAGTTCATTCAAGACACCGTCCATCCGCTTTTAGAACAATGGAAACAAAAGGCGATCGCCGAAAAAATCCTTGATCCGACAGTGATTTATGGTTATTTCCCCTGCCAATCGGAAGGCAACACCTTGATCATTTATGATCCCGACGAATATGTCAGCGAACAGACCCTTAGCGAAGTGGCCCGCTTTGAATTTCCCCGGCAAAAATCCGGCAAACGCCTGTGCATTGCCGATTTCTTTGCGTCTACCGAATCGGGAGTTTTAGATGTATTTCCCATGCAGGCAGTGACCGTGGGGGAAGTTGCGACGGAATACGCCCGAAAACTCTTTGCCGCCGACGAATACACCGATTATCTCTACTACCACGGCATCGCTGTCCAAACGGCGGAAGCCCTTGCAGAATGGTGTCACGCTCGGATTCGACGGGAATTAGGCTTTGGGGATGCTGAACCCGACAATATTAAAGATATGTTGAAACAGCGCTACCAAGGCTCTCGCTACAGTTTTGGTTATCCGGCTTGTCCGAATATTTTGGATCAATACACCCAGTTAGACCTCCTGAAAACCGACCGCATTGGCATGTACATGGACGAAAGTGAGCAAATTTATCCCGAACAATCCACCTCGGCGATCATTACCTACCACCCTGTCGCGAAATACTTCAATGTTTGATCAAGCAAAGCCAATTATTTTCTTTGATGGGGAATGCAATCTTTGCAATGGTTTTGTGGATTTGATGCTCAAAATCGACCCAGACCAAAAGTTTTATCTCGCCCCCCTCCAAGGAAAAACGGCCCAGCAATATTTACCACCCCTCCCCGAAAATCCAGAAGACTGGGCGATCGCCTATTTTGATGGGGTGAATACCTACTATGCCTCCGATGCTTGCTTGGCTATCTGTCAAAGGCTGGGCGGCCCCTGGCAACTGTTCACTTTGGCCCGACCTTTACCGCAAAACTTCCGGGATTGGCTCTATCGGCTGGTGGCGACTAACCGTTACCGCTGGTTTGGCCAACGCACCTGTCGCACCATGGATTTGACGAAACCGTCCCCATTTCTGCCCTGAACCCCGCAAACTCGGTAAGATAAAGGGCGCACTTATTTTCAGTTCCTCTACCTCAGACTCGATCAACGACCATGCGCATTAAGGAAATCCTCAACACCGCCGCCATCAACAGCACCATCACCGCCGAGGGATGGGTCAAAACCAAACGGGAATTGAAGGGATTTTCTTTCATTGAAATTAGCGACGGCTCCACGATGAATGGCCTCCAAGTGATTATCGATGGCAATCTGGCCGACTACGAAGCAATCATTAAAAAGCTCAATACAGGGGCTGCGGTTACAGCGACGGGGTTAGTGGTGGAATCCCCAGGTAAAGGGCAACGCATCGAACTCCAGGCCAAAGCGGTGACTGTCCACGGGGAAGCAGATCCGGAAACCTATCCCCTCCAGAAAAAACGCCATAGCTTCGAATTTTTGCGCACCATCGGCCACCTGCGCGGCAAAACCAACACCATGGGGGCAGTGATGCGGGTGCGGAATGCCTGTGCCACCGCGATTCACCAATTTTTCCAGGAACGGGGCTTTATCTGGGCTCACACGCCGATTATTACTGCCAGCGATTGCGAAGGGGCCGGGGAAATGTTTGCGGTCACCAATTTTGATCTGGCCAATCCGAAGCGGACAAAAGAGGGAGCCGTTGACTATGCCGAAGACTTTTTTGGGCGACCTGCTTATCTCACCGTGAGCGGTCAGTTGGAAGCAGAAGTGATGGCGATGGCTTTCAAAGATGTTTATACGTTTGGGCCGACCTTCCGGGCAGAAAACTCCAACACTTCCAGGCACTTGGCGGAGTTTTGGATGGTCGAACCGGAAATGGCCTTTTGCGATATTGTCGGCGACCAGGATTTGGCCGAGGAATTTTTGCGCTACATCTTCAAGTATGTGTTGGAAGCTTGCCCTGAAGACATGGAATTTTTCAACAAGCGCATTGATAATTCTGTCCTCGCCACGGCTCAAAATATTATCGAGAATGAGTTCGCCCGCATTACCTACACCGAGGCGATCGCCCTTTTAGAAAAAAGCAATAAAACCTTTGAATTTCCAGTGGAATGGGGGATCGATCTCCAGTCAGAACATGAGCGTTATCTCGCCGAAGACCTATTTAAAAAGCCCTTGATCGTGAGCAACTATCCAAAAGATATTAAGGCTTTTTATATGCGCCTCAATGATGACCAGAAAACCGTGGCGGCCATGGATGTGCTCGCGCCAAAAATTGGCGAAATTATTGGTGGCTCCCAACGGGAAGAACGGCTCGATGTGCTGGAACGACGCATTCAGGAGATGAACATCGAAGCAGCAGATCTGTGGTGGTATCTCGATCTACGGCGGTTTGGCACCGTCCCCCATGCGGGCTTTGGTCTTGGTTTTGAAAGACTGGTGCAGTTTATGACCGGGATGGGCAATATCCGCGATGTGATTCCTTTCCCCCGTACCCCTCTAAATGCTGAGTTTTAAGGTTTGTTCTTTAGTTTTGCGATTCACAAATGAATTCAATCAAGACATGTTGATCTTGTTGAAATTTCTGACATTGCTAAAGTGCAGAATAGCAGGCGATCGCCACAATAAATAAACTGAGAAATTTGGTTAGCTAAAAGTGTGATCGGATTAAAGATAAACTTCAACCTTTAGCTATATTCTAGTTGTCAGGAACTATGTTTATTGGGTCTTTAAGGCTTCTGTGATTCGCACCAAATCATGTACCAATTCTGCTAATCGGGTTTCGATTGTTTCATCGACAATTTTTCCTTCCGCAAAAGCTTCCCGCGTCGCGTAAACAAAACGTGGCACGATTAAACAGCGGAAATCGAACATTAAATTATTCGCAAAGGACATCACAGACATATAACTAGATTTTCCCCCCGCAGCACAGAGAAACCCCACCGTTTTTTCTTGCCAAGACTGACCAGTGAGTTCCAAGAAATTTTTAAGAGCAGCATTCACATCGTAATTGTAAATAGGAGTAGCGACGATGATGCCCTCCGCTTCGGCCACCATTTCATTCAATGGAGGCAGGCTTGGGTGATCGTAGGTGCTTCTCCCGGCACAAAAAGGTAAATCAAGCTTTCTAAGATCTAGCCATTGGGCAGATTTTCCTTGATTTTGCAGCAGTAATTGTGCTTGTTCTGCGAGAATTTGACTGCGGCTTTCAGGATTAAGACTCGCACCAATAATTAAATAACTCATTTATGATCTTGCTGATTTTTATGACATAGATGACAACGTTTCTAATATAGCTTCTAAAACTCTATGATTGGGGGCAATGCGTGCGACAATAATTCATTGAGAGGCTCATTAGGTCAGAAATTTAGACATTTTCATTGCGTCAGCAACGTAGACATTTATGCGATAATTTGCAAAATATTTTTAGCTGGCAGTTTGTTTTTAAACCAAATAATTGGGTTCGGTAAATCGTCGAATTTTACGCCCGCTTTTTGAAGATTGAGACGGTCTGAAATGGCAATGATTAGATTAGGTTGTTCAGCGCGACGAATCTGAGCGAATTTTTTCTGAAGATATTCCGGTCGCCAATAACCGACAATTTCTAAAAGATATTCCTGGCCATCGGGATGCACCAGACGAAAATCGGGAATCATTACACTCCCCGGCAACGGAATCAAATCAACTTCCCGTTCAAGTTGCCATTCGGTTTTCAGCTTTTGCCAGCCTTTCACAAAAGATTCTTCGAGCATGCTGTCATAGGGTTTACCGGGAGGATAGTGGCTAACGAGATTACAACTGTCATCAAGGCTAAATTGTCCCTGGCGCATGGTGTTGCTGTAGGTGTCTTTGTATTGCAGGTGGGCCTCTAGTTGCCATTTGCTCACATGGAGCAGGGCCGGAAGCATTTTGGCGATCGCCAAGCCATAGCGGGTACTGGCCTTAAATAAACTGGTGGGGCCATCGATGGTGATCGTAAAGCCCGTGTCCGCATCGCCTTCGATGTAGGTCATCAGTTGAAAAAGCTTCAGGTAGCGGAATAGCAGTTTGTATTCCCCTGGGTCATTGCGGTGGGCATGGATGATGAGCTGGCTCGCTTTGTAAAAAATGCCCTGGACTTGGGAAAGGTTATAGCGGTCGATTAACGTTTGGGGAGTGGGAGCCGAAAACTCCGTGAGAATGTGATTTTCGGGTAAATCGGCATAGAGACCCGTGGCAACGGCTGCGGGGGTGACGGATTGATCCGGGGCTTTGTTTAATTCGGTGGCGATCGCCTCCAGGATTTTGAATTGTTGTTCGGGAATTGGCATCGTTGCAGCGGCCTGGGCAAACACCTTTTCCCGCAACATCTGGGGTTCGAGGGGACTGACAATTTCAAAGGTGCTGAAATGATTTTTCAACAGGTGGGCTAAACCCCGCTGCACTTTAAAATCGGTGCTATCTCCTTCGATTTCCTGGAGTTCCGCCTGGAGGACTTTTTTCTGTTCCCCCTGACACCGTTGAAAACAGTCAATTAAAGTTTCAGCTAAGGCGATCGCCTGCTTGTTGGGAGCTAAATATTTCGGGATGAGGCTCTCCCCCTGGCGACGGTGCATGAGTAAATCCGTGGGCAGCATAAAAATCGTAAAATTTGTAACAAAACGTCGGCGTGAATAATCCGTCCCAATGGCCTATTCAACCGGGCAAAATCGCCCAAAGCAGGTCAAATCCAGACTTCAGATTACCTTAACAAATCCGTTATCTTAGATATAGAAAAATTATTAATCTGCCAAAAAACGCAAGATTACCGCCTGGGATGGAAGACTTACTCACCGTAGCCCGCACAACCTATCGCCCCCTAGAATGCCGTCCCGACAGTTATAGAGGTTGGTATCAGCAGGGACAACTCTGCTGGCTCGAAGGCAATGTCGATGAAGCGTTGCTCTGCTACCATCGCGCCCTGGAATATTATCCCAATGACTATTGGGCCTGGTATCATCTGGCGATCGCCCATGAAAAATTAGGCCATGTGGATGAGGCGATCACCGCCTACCAACGGGCCTGTGCCATTGGCCCAGAAAACTATTGGTCTTGGTATGACCAGGGTTGCCTCTACATGGAAGTCCTCCAGGTTTACACCCAGGCGATCGCCTGTTTTGAAAAAGCCCTCGCCGCCCAACCCAACGACTATTGGGCGATTTATCGTCAAGGGGAATGTTGGCGACTCCTGGGCCGTCAGGATCGTGCTGTGACTGCCTATGACCGTGCCCTCGAATTTCGCCCTGGAGATTATTGGTGTTGGTATCGTCGAGGCGATGCCCTCCAAGCTTGGGGAAAACCAGAAGCGGCCCTGGCCAGCTACGACCAAGCCCTCAACGCAAAACCCAATGATTTTTGGGCCTGGTACCAACGGGGAAACACCCTCGCAAGTTTGGGGAATTACCCAGCGGCGATCGCCGCCTTTACCCAAGCCCTAATTGATGCCCCCGACGATGCAGAAACTTGGTATGCCCAAGCCCGTTGTTTGGCCCAGATCGGTGATGGCCAAGGGGCTTTTCGGAGTTTAGAAAAGGCGATCGCCCTCGACCCGCTGACCTATTTCCCCCAAGCAGAAACGGCTCCCTGTTTTACACCGCTACGCTCCTTAGCTTCTTGGGAAAATCTCCAACAGTTAGCTCAGCCCACCCAAGCCTAGACCATGGTTTTACTGGCGGGCGTTGATGAAGTGGGCCGGGGCTGTTTGTTTGGGCCGGTGGTGGCCGCGGTGGTGGTGGTTAATACAATCCAAGAACAAGCCCTGGGGGAGCTGGGTGTTACTGATAGTAAAAAGCTGTCGGCCAAACGGCGAGAAACCCTCGTACCCCAAATTCAGGCTCTGGTAACGGACTGGGCGATCGCCTCGGCGTCGGTGGCCGAAATTGACCAGCTTAATATTTTGCAGGCGACGTTTCTCGCGATGACCCGTGCTGTTGAAAAATTACAGATTAAACCCACGGAAATTTTTGTTGATGGCCGCCAAACTATTCCTAAACTGAATTACCCCCAACAGGCGATTATTCAAGGGGACAGCAAAGTAAAGGCGATCGCTGCCGCCAGTATCCTCGCTAAAGTGCAACGGGATCAAGACATTATTCAATTGGCAGAGCATTATCCTGAATATGATTTAGCCAATAACAAAGGCTATGGCACCCAAAAACATCGCCAAGCCATTTGGCAATACGGACTGACGCCCCACCACCGCCAAAGTTTTAAAATTCAGCCGCCGCCTCAACAGCTCGAACTCTTGCCGGAGCAGAAATAAAGCCGATACAGTGGGAGGCTAAACCCCACCCCGTTTGGTCTGCCCCCCATGAAGCTTGCGACGACCCTAGAGGCAATTCTCTACATCAAAGCCCAACCCCTGAGCCTGGAAGAATTGGCCGATACCGCTGGACAACCCCGGCACCTGGTGGCCGATGCTCTTTTGGAATTGATGGATGATTATGCCCACCGGGACAGCGCCCTTGAAGTGGTAGAAACCCCCACCGGATTTAGCCTGCAACTGCGGGAAAGCTTTCAAGCCCTCGTGACGAATCTTATCCCCACAGAGTTAAGCATTGGTGCCCAAAGAACCCTGGCGGCGATCGCCTTAAAATCACCAATTCTACAAACGGAACTGATCGAATTGCGGGGTAGTGGTGCCTACCAACATATCCAGGATCTTTTGGCCCAGGGCTTTATTAAACGGCGACGGCAGCAAGAGGGGCGCTCCTATTGGCTCGAAGTGAGCGCGAAATTTCACCAATACTTTGAATTTGATGCTGAGGATCTAGGGCTATCCCCCAACCTTCCAGAAACCCCTTAATCTCCCCTTAAAACCGCGATCCATTGTCAAGAAATGTCACCCCGTCTGATACCCTACAGACAAACTATTTTCTTCGTTTGCGATCGCCATGCGTATAGCTCTGTTTACCGAAACCTTTTTGCCGAAAGTCGATGGGATTGTCACCAGACTGCGCCACACCGTAGATCATCTCCAACGCAGCGGAGATCAAGTAATGGTATTTTGTCCCGACGGTGGCCTGCGGGAACACAAAGGAGCCGTGGTCTACGGCGTTAAAGGCAATCCTCTGCCCTTATATCCCGAACTAAAAATGGCATTTCCTGGGCCTTCGGTGGGCCGTGCCCTAGAGGAATTTCAGCCGGATCTCATTCATGTGGTCAACCCCGCAATCCTTGGCTTGGGAGGGATTTTCTTCGCGAAAAAACTCCACATTCCCCTGATCGCCTCCTACCATACCCACCTGCCCCAATATCTCCAGCATTACGGCCTCGGTGCCCTCGAAGGCTTGCTCTGGGAACTCCTCAAAGCGGCCCATAACCAAGCGGAATTAAACCTCTGTACCTCTACGGCAATGGTCGAAGAACTCCACAGCCATGGCATTAAAAACCTGGATCTGTGGCAGCGGGGCGTAGATACAGAGATGTTCCAGCCCAGTTTAAAGTCTGAGAAGATGCGCGATCGCCTTTCCCAGGGACATCCAGAAGCGCCTTTGTTACTTTATGTGGGTCGAGTCTCCGCAGAAAAACAAATTGATCAAATTAAACCCGTCCTCGAAGCGATTCCTGGATCACGCTTGGCGATTGTTGGCGATGGCCCCTACCGCGCTGAACTAGAAGCCCATTTTGCGGGCACCAATACCCACTTTGTCGGTTATCTCCAGGGTTTAGAACTGGCGTCTGCTTTTGCTTCTGCTGATGCTTTTGTGTTCCCGTCTCGCACAGAAACCCTTGGCTTAGTCCTCCTCGAAGCGATGGCGGCGGGTTGTCCGGTGGTGGCAGCTAATTCCGGTGGCATTCCTGATATCGTTACCGATGGCGAAAATGGTTATATGTTTGACCCCCAAGATCCTGACGGAGCCGTAAAAGCAACCCAAAAACTCCTCGCGATGGATGCAACCCAGCGGGAAATGCTCCGGGTACAAGCCCGCCAGGAAGCGGAAAAATGGGGTTGGGCAGCGGCAACGGCACAATTACAGAGTTACTACCAGCAAATTTTGGAAAAAAGTAAGCCCCTTTCCCTAGCTGCCTAGGCCAGACTACCGACATTTTTAGCCCCAAAAAGCGTTTGCCGCTACCCTAAAGGCATTTAGCTGTGATTGCAGGTGGTTTCGATTGCAATGTTTATTAATCTTCTGATTTTCTGTGGGGTGGTGGCGATCGCCTTTGGTTTGTTCCGGGTCGGTCTGCCCCGCTGCAAAACATTTAAAAACTTTACCCAGCGTTTTTTCCCGGCGGTGGTTGTGTTGATGGTGGTGTTGGGGATTAATCTGGCGATCGCCTATCAAACCCAGCAGCAGATTCAGCGCACGGTGGCCCTAGAGCCTACAACTACTTTTCGGAATCTCCAAGAAATCGAAGCCGAAGAACTTGTTGTGGTGGTGGCGGTGGCTAGCCCCGATAATCCGGTGCGGGGCCGAGATAACGAATACCTCGCCTATGTAGACGACAATGGCCTCTGGACGCCTCGCAAGATCCTCTTTGATCTCGACGATACCCAGATCGCTATTGATGACGAGACCTACGAGCCTCGAAATTGGCCCCTAGACCGGAATTTACGCTTTCTTAATCCCCGACAACAGGTCGTTATTGTTGGCAAAAAAGAAATTATCAACGCCCCCGTGGGGCCAGAACCGGAAGCGGGTAACCACAGTATCCAGAGTGAAATTATTTTTGCCGGCTCCCACCAAGCCTTTTTACAGGATCTACAGCGGCGGATCTGGGGGCCAAGGATCATGGTAGGACTAAATGCCTTTGCCCTGGGGGCGATCGCCCTCTCGACCCTTGTGGCTGCTTTTCGGGTAACGGGCCGTAAACTCCCCCAAGACGCCCAAGAAACCCCAAATTTTTGAACCTGAAATTTTTCAACGGGGCAGGAGCACCAAGATAGAGGATTCCCTAGGATCAAGATTGCTTTTAGGGCGATCAACATTAACTTTTTTAACAAACTTGTTAAGGTCTATTGCGAGATTTTCTGAAACCTTGGCGATCGCCTGCACGCCCCAGATAGTCCGTGATACCATGCCCAACGTATAGTTCATCACGAGACGAGGAGCAAAGCCTTGGTACTACGGGTCGCTGTTGTGGGAGGAGGGCCAGCCGGTTCTTCCGCCGCCGAAATCTTAGCTAAAGCTGGCATCGAAACCTACATTTTCGAGCGCAAACTGGACAATGCCAAACCCTGCGGTGGGGCGATTCCCCTCTGTATGGTTGACGAATTTGACTTACCCCCGGAGATCATCGACCGTCGTGTGCGGAAAATGAAGATGATTTCCCCTTCCAATATCGAAGTCAACATTGGTCAAACCCTCAAGGACGATGAATACATCGGGATGTGCCGCCGCGAAGTGATGGATAGCTTCATGCGCAACCGAGCCGCTGACCTCGGCGCAACGCTGATCAACGGTACCGTTTTCAAACTTGAGATCCCCAACAACAATACCGATCCCTACGTCCTCCACTACTCCGACCACTCCAACGGCGAAGTGAAAGGGGAAATGAAAACCCTGAAGGTGGATTTGGTTGTCGGTGCTGATGGAGCCAACTCCCGTGTGGCCAAAGCCATCGATGCTGGTGATTATAACTATGCGATCGCCTTCCAAGAGCGGATTCGTCTTCCCGAAGACAAAATGGCCTACTACGAAGAACTGGCCGAAATGTATGTCGGTGACGATGTATCCCCTGACTTCTACGCTTGGGTCTTCCCGAAATATGACCACGTGGCTGTTGGGACTGGCACCATGAAAGTCAACCAAGCCAAAATCAAGCAATTACAAGCTGGCATCCGGGCCCGCGCGGCGAAACGCCTCGAAGGTGGCGAAATCATCAAAGTAGAAGCCCACCCCATTCCCGAACACCCCAGACCCCGGCGCGTTGTTGGTCGTGTCGCCCTCGTTGGTGATGCAGCCGGTACTGTAACCAAGTCCTCTGGTGAAGGCATTTACTTTGCGGCCAAATCAGCGCGGATGTGTGCCGAGGTGATCGTCGAAGCTTCTAACAACGGTCAGCGCGTTCCCACCGAAGCCGATCTCAAGCAATACCTGAAGCGTTGGGATAAGCAGTACGGTGCGACTTACCTCGTCCTGGACATTCTCCAGCGGGTTTTCTACCGTTCCGATGCCACCCGCGAAGCCTTTGTGGAAATGTGTGCTGACATCGATGTGCAGAAGCTCACCTTTGACAGCTACCTGTACAAGACCGTTGTTCCTGCTAATCCTCTCAAGCAGATGAAGATTACCGCGAAAACCATTGGTAGTCTGCTGCGGGGTAATGCGTTAGCACCCTAGTTGTGCCTGTGGATCTCAAATTAACAGATTAAATAGTTGACTTTTCGGGGGGAGCATTTTTATGACCCCCTATTTTTTGTTGTAAATAAAAAACAAGTAAACCTTGATTTCTATCTTTGGTGTCCCTAGGCTAAACAACAGCATCCACTAGCATTATCATTTAGGGTGCATTGATCGCTTTGCCACGAGATGAATTATCGGCAACGTCTCACTATTTTCTATGGATTTGCCCTATTGTTTGTGGGGGGGCTAGTGAGTGCCCTGGTGGGTCAGCAGGCGATTGTCAGCAATAAAACCGCCGCCGCCGAACATCTAGGGGACATTAATCGTCAGTTTGCGAGTCTGCTAGATCTGCGGATGTGGGCAAGGCTCAATGAAGTCAAAACCCTCGCGGTGATTCCTGTATTTGGCGATCGCCAACGGGATCCTGAAGCCAGACGGCTCTTGGAACAAGCCCAAGAATTCGTACCCATGTTTACCTGGATCGGCTTTCTCGATCCCCAGGGAACCGTCAGCATTGCCACCGACCGAATCCTCGAAGGCCAGTCCATTGCCAGCCGCCCAGTTTTTCAGGAGGGCCGCCAAGGAGAATTTATCGGGGATGTCCATGACGCAGTGTTATTGGCCAATAAATTTCCCCTGCTTCCCAACGGAGAACCAATTCAATTTGTCGATATTGCAATACCAGTCGAGAGCATTGATGGGGTGTTCCAGGGAGTCCTCGCCGCCCACTTAAGCTGGGAATGGGCCGATAATACCCAGTCAACTTTAATGGAGCCCATTGCTGGGGAAAGGCAAAAAGAACTCTTCATCATTTCTGCTGAGGGAAATAAACTGCTTGGCCCAGAGGAATGGAGTGATGGAACATTGATGGGTTTTTTGCCCCTTGAGGAGCTCGCCCCAGGTGAATCCCGTTCCCTCGTGTTGCGTTGGCCCGGCGGCACCCGTTATTTAACGGATATTCGTCGCACCCAAGGTTATCAAAATTACCCTGGTTTAGGCTGGTTTACGGTAGCCAGACAACCAGAGGCGATCGCCCTCGCCCCGGCCCGCAGCTTAGCCCGCAATATCTGGGTTTATTCCTTGCTGATTGGTAGTTTATCCATTGTGGGGATTTGGTATTTATCCGGTTGGCTGAGTCGTCCTTTGCGCCGTCTGAGTCGCATGAGCCAGCAGGCATGGTCTACACCAGAAACGCCTATTTCTTCTCGGTATCGTGCCCCAGATGAGATCCAGACCGTAGAGCAAACCATCCGCCACCTCCAGTACGAAGGCGAACAACAAAAAAAAGCCCGGCAGTTGGCAGAACAAGCCTCCCGCCGTGACCCCCTCACAGGTCTTACCAATCGTGAAGGTTTACGGTTGTTTCTCGCGGATTATCCAGAAGGGGCGATTCCCAATGATCAAGCCCTGGCAGTGCTGGCCCTCGATCTTGATGGGTTTAAGCAGGTCAATGATCACCACGGCCACGGCGTGGGGGATGAGCTTTTAAAAGCGGTGGCCAATCGGTTGCGTATGGAATTGCGGGTTGGCCAAGCCGGAGTTCGACTTGGGGGCGATGAGTTTTTATTGTTATTGCCTCTGCCCATGGCGCAAGCTGAAAATATTGCGAGGATCATTGCCCAAAAAGTTTTATTCGCCCTGACCCAGCCCTTTGAACTGAGTCACCATACCGTCGAAATTGGCACGAGCATCGGTTTAGCAATCTGGCCCATTGACCATGAAGATGTGTTGCTGGTTTTAGACTTCGCGGATAAAGCCCTTTATCAAGCTAAACAAGCTGGCAAGCGCCGCTACATCCGTTGGAAGCCGTGTGAACTACCCCGCCGCAAGCAGCGAGGCTTCCTACCCAAAGAATAGCTTTCTATTCCGAGGAATAGCGAGTCTTATATTCTGGCGATAGGCGGACTCCCCGGTTCCCGGGGACAAAAATCACGGTTACAAAAAATACTTTGTATGTGTTTAGCTTGGTTTTCGCTATCCGTTGCCGTGTCAACGATATGATTATAGAGCATTAATTACGCCCCAAGGGGCGGGATTTCAACCCTTTGTCGTTAAATCCGCTTAGACTTGAATTTTAGCATTCGTTGATTCATCAAGTCGATGCAATATCTCATGGCCGTTACCACCGTCAGCAGTCGCCAGGAAGCCCAGGCGATCGCCAAACAAATTATGGATCTCCGTCTCGCGGCTTGTATCCACATTAGTGAAGTTGAAAGCTTTTATTATTGGGAAGGTCAGCTACAGCAGGAACCAGAATTTCGACTCCTCCTTAAGACCACTGCGGCCCAATATGCTGCCTTGGAAACCGCGATCAAAGCCAACCACCCCTATGAACTGCCCGCCATCTATGCGATCGCCCTTGATCAGGTAGAAACCGCCTATGGCCATTGGATCGATGCCAATGTCACCTCCGAGCATGCCTAACCAAATCACTTCTAGGCCATGGTCTTTAGCCGCGACCAAAGGAGTTGTGTTAGCATTTTTTGGGTACTGTACTTCGTCACAGGAAACACTAGGGACGCGCCCACCGGGTGAATTCATCGCGTCTGTACCGTGAATCTTGTTAACGTTTGATAAAATTTTCTTTAACAACCCTGGGGAACCCGCTTTAATTCTTTTATTGAAGCCCCCAGCCGTGAGCTTGCAGTTTTATGTCTTTGTCGCGAATCATTAGTGGTGTAGTGGCGATCGCCCTGGCCTTGACCCTCATTGTCTTGGGGGGATGGTACTTTACCTTGGGAATGGGCATCCTCGTCTTTCTCGGCCAACAAGAATACTTCCGGATGGTTCGGGCAAAGGGATTAGCACCAGCGGTAAAAACCACCCTAGTCGTGTCTCAATTGTTGCTTGTGATTGCGACCTTGAGTCCGAGCCTTGCTGACGCCCTCTTTCCCCTCGCCGGGACGTTTATCTGCTTTTATCTTCTATTCCAGCCCAAAATGGCAACTATTGCCGATCTCTCCACCTCAATTTTGGGACTCTTTTACGGCGGTTATATGCCCAGCTACTGGGTACGACTGAGGATGGGCAGCCTCGCAGAAACGGAAGCCGTGAGTAACTTACCCTTCTATGGCTATCTTCCGGCTTCCTGGGGAGAGTGGTTTAATTTGCCCCAGGCCCTCAAGTTGACCTTTGTCGTGATGGTTTGTATTTGGGCCGCCGACATTGGGGCTTACTTCATGGGCAAATGGCTAGGGAAAACGAAGCTCTCGGCCATTAGCCCCAAAAAGACCGTCGAAGGGGCTGTATTTGGAGCCTTAGGGACTATCTTCGTGGCGATCGCCGGGGCTTGGTATCTCGATTGGTCATGGTGGCCCATCACGGGAACACTTTTGGGGCTGCTCATCAGCGTCACCACCCTACTCGGAGACCTAACCGAATCAATCATGAAACGGGATGCGGGCTTTAAGGATTCTGGACAGTTGATTCCGGGCCACGGCGGAATCCTCGACCGCACTGATAGCTATGTTTTTACTGCGCCAGTCGTTTATCTATTTGTGACCATTGTCCTGCCGATCTTCGGCTCCTAAACAGCACCTCTTAAAAAGTATGGGTCATCAAGCAAAAGAGATCTCCACCCATTCGGGAGATCCGTGGCAGTCAGTCCGAAAATTGAAGAGAAATTCAAAAAATCATTTCTAGACGAAGCAATTGAACTAGGGCCTAGAGGGTGACCAAAGAGTCAGATTCAGGACGCTGGTAAGAAAACTCTTTGGGCAGTTCCCGCTCGTACTTGATCATGTTGGCGAGCTCCTGGAGTTGGCTGATCGCTTCTGCGCCTTCTAGCTTCATCAGCTCCCGCTCATCACGCATTTCTGTCCAGGTGATGCCGTAATCGGAAACGAGAAAACGAATGAGATGATTTTCGCCTAGACTCACCATAAAGGAAGCGCTATTGAGTTCGGTGCCGCAGGTATAGCAGGACGCGAGGTAACCACGGTTCTCAAGGGCGATCGCCAGGGCCTGTAGACTCATGACGAGGTCTTTTACGAAATCACGATGTTGTTGAGCCAGTCGAATAAACACCTTATTGTCTCCATAGTGACACACCTATTCTAAACCTTATTAATACTTTTTTAAGATTTAAATTTACCGTGTAAAGTCAGCAAGATTGATACGCTACAGTTATCATACCCAAATGGGCCGCAAACCCTGTCTATACCGTTACTTATCAGTAATATGACGTTAGAAAACTTAGACATTGTATTTAATCTTACAAACTTATTTGTATTGCCCTTTTGGGGATTAATGGTCATTGCCCCCCAATGGCAAGGCACCCAAAAACTCATGGATTCCCTGGTGCCCTTTGGGATTCTGGCCGTTGTATATGTCGGTTTGTTTGCCCTTTCCCTCGATCCAGACCAAGCTGCAATCTGGTCAAATCCCACCTTGGGTGATTTAGCGGCTTTATTTTCGTTACCGCCGGTGATGGCCACTGGCTGGACGCATTTTCTCGTGATGGATTTGTTTGTCGGGCGCTGGATTTATCAACAGGGGTTAGAAAAAGGCATTTTCACCCGCCATTCCCTCGCCCTATGTCTTTTTGCAGGGCCGGCTGGGTTGTTGTCTCATATTGTGACGGCTGGGATCACTGGTATTTGGCGAAACCAAAGTAAGGTTGCGGCGACCGATGCCCCAGAATCTTAAAAACAGATAGCGATGAAGAAACTACACCTCGCCCTTTCTACCGACAAAATTGCAGCAACCGTGGCGGACTATACAGCTCGTTTAGGGACAGCGCCTTACTTATTCATTCCGGGGGAATATGCCCTCTGGAGAACCAGCAGTTTAAACCTCTCAGTGCGCCAAGATTCTACCTGCCCTCCAGGTTCCCTGAGACATTTGGGTTGGGAAGATCCTACGGCAGTGGAATTTACCCAAGAAGTGGATGTGAATGGCATTATCTGGGAGCGATTTAATGCCCAGCACCAGGCCGATGAGATTAATAAAATTTGGCCAGCGGCTGATTATAAACTCAACCACAAAACTGAGGAAAAGCGTTAAAAGTATGACCAGTGCCAAAACACTATATAAATCTGCGTTTACACCATTTCATTAGGGGGATCTACAAGCTATGTCACTGGCGGCTTCTGAATCTTGGATGTGCGAGCATGTGCCGGAGGGGGAATATTATGTGTACCAGGGCGGCAGCCATGCAGATGGGACATTTATTCGCGTGTATGTCCCAGAGTCCGCCTCAAATCCTGGCACAAAGCTGAATGTCATTCTTTATCTCCATGGGTTTGCCCTCTGTATGCCTTCTTTTTATGAGGCCCATCTGCTTGAGTTGGTAAAGCAAGGATACATTGTCTTTTTTCCTGATTTTCAGCGGAGTTTTTATCCGAATACAGCACCCCAAACGCCAACGCCACCCCGACAATCTCAGCCCCATATTCAGCAATGGCTAGCGGCTGCGACGCAAACTCAGAAGTCAGCCCAGAAGACCTTAGCAACAGAAGATATTCACCCTCTATTTTCAGAAATTTACGAACGGAATGATACGGGTTTAAGCCGTGGCCTATCTGCCTTTACGATGGGAGACTTGCGCCGCGTGGCCTGGGCTTTGGTCGTGATTATTTTGCTGCTGACTGTGTGTAGCTGGTTTCGGCGGGAGTATGGGAAAAATTTGATTCATCTTTTGTCTACGGTAGGTTTGAGCCTAGTGCATTCACCAACGGAATGGCTGAGTAATGCGATCGCCCTCCCGGAAGATGCTTGGGAATATTTAACGACCCAGGAACGCTATGCCCACTGGAATCAGGAAAGCTTAGAGACCTTTGCCTTTGGTCATTCTTTGGGTGGATTAATTGCCTTGAGTCTCCCCTCTGTGCTGAAAGATTCGCCTAGCAATCGCTTTTTCCCGAAGCAAATCGTCACAGCCGATCCCGCTGCCAGTACGGAAATGGGCATCCCCAAAATTGCGATTTGGATCTTGAAGTTGTTCCGGTCTCCTTTCACGGCAGCCCCGATTTTGATTCAGGATACGGGGCCAGATCTAAAGCAGCCCGTAGCAATCTTACATGGTGGTTCTGATACCTTGGTGCCGCCCAGTCAATGGGTTGATCCGATGCGGGGACAAGCTACTTCTAATTATGAGGCGATCGCCAGTGAAAATAAGGCGATTTATTTTTCCTATTCCAATCCAGAAAACGAGCCGCCCCTGGTCGCTTTTCATAATCAAGCGGTGACTTCGACGCAATATTATGACGATGCTTTATTTAAGGATTTTGGCGGCGTTAAAGATGGCCCAAATGCCTACAATACCGATTATGTTTGGCCTGGGGTCACAAAGATTTTCCAGAATATTGCCACGCCGGAAAATCTACTTTCACATCTTAATACACCAAAATTTCAAGTAGAACCGACTCCCCCGGTGAAGCCTGCTTCAAATTGGACAAAATTTGCGTGGATTGCTGGGATTGTTCTAGTTCTTGGCGTTGGCTTTTGGCTTTGGAAAACAGTTGGATAAGTTTTTAGACATTCAGCAAATCAAGGCAGCAATCATCTGTTGAGGGGCGATCGCCAGATCGAAATCTCCGACAAAGCACCGAGCATTACCTTGGTCATTCAGAATAGGATCACTCATACTGAATGGGAAATCCCGTTGAACCTGGGAGTAATCTATGTTGTCACAAGAACTAAAAGCGCAAATCTTCAAGTTGCCACCTAGCGATCGCCTCGCGCTAATCGCCGCTATCGTTGAGTCCTTACAAGATACGACCGCTGTTCAAGTAGACCGCTCTAGGGCAATTCGGCGAATGAAAGGATTGTTAAAAACGGAACAACCCGCGCCAACAGATGACGAAGTGGCAGTGATGCTGGAAGAAAAACGGGCGGAGAAGTATCTTCAGTGAAAGTCTTAGTTGATACCAATATTATTTTAGATTTTTTACTGCAACGAGAGCCATTTTTCCAGGATGCAGAACTGCTGTTTCAGGCAATTGATGTAGGTGAGATTGTTGGCTATGTCACAGCAACAACACTAACAGACATTTTTTATATCTCACGCAGACATACTCGTAATGTTGAGCAAGCGCGGCAAGCAGTCTCAGAAATACTGACTGCCATGATGATTTGTCCAGTTGATCGAGACGTTCTGGAATCAGCTTTTAATTCTGACTTGGCTGATTTTGAAGACGCTGTTCAAATCTTTAGCGCCGTCAACCAAGGATTAGAAGCAATTGTGACCCGTGACTCTCAAGGTTTTTTGAATTCACCCATACCCGTTTTATCCATTCAAGAGTTGTTGCAGCAAGTCAGGCAGCAAAATGGTAGTTAGGTTAGTCGGGGCGATCACCACCATCCATCACTAAGGGAATACTCTCTCGATATCCTTAAATGTTTGGAGTCGATGCTAGACTTAGCACAAAAATATCAGGAGGGCGATCGCCGTGGCTTCTATTACCCTTGACCTTTCAGATACCCAATTCCAAAAGCTGCAAGATTTAGCAACCATGCATGGGATTGGGATTGAAGTTTTACTGAAGGCAAGCCTAGAGGATTGGCTTAATTCTCAAAAAACGGGGTTTGTTGATGCAGCCGATTATGTTCTCACAAAAAATACTGAGTTGTATCAGCGGTTAGCATAGTGCGTTTTCTGACGTTAATCGAGGTACTGGCATTACACCACAGAGTCATTGAGCAATCCGGTGGGGCATTTGGCATTCGAGATTTAGGCTTGTTGGAGTCGGCGATCGCATCGGGTGAGCTAGGACGAGAAGCATTAGTAGAATGGTTGAGAGGAAACACTATAGCTCGCTAACAAATCATTAGTGCAATAACGATCGCCACTATCCATTACAAAGAAAGTATCTTCTCGATACCCCCTCCAGCGAAATGCTAGGGATTGGTCAGAAGATTTTGGGCTTCAGCGATCGCCTGCCGTACCTGTTCAAAACCTGTGCCTCCATAACTATTACGGGCTGCCACGACTTGCTGGGGGGCGATCGCCTGATAGATATCTTCTTCAAAGGCAGGATGTAATGCTTTCCATTCGTCCATCGTCAAATCCTTGAGCAATTTGTCAGCGGCAAGACTGGTTTTCACTACTTTGCCCACGAGGTTATAGGCTTCCCGGAACGGCACCCCTTTACTCGCTAAATAATCAGCCACATCGGTCGCGTTAGAAAAGTCTTCGTTTACTGCTTCCTCAAGGCGTTGGGTGCGGAATTCAATCCCCTCACCGAGCAAAATGGTCATCGCTTCGAGGCAACCCTGCACTGTTTTAACGGTATCAAAAAGGCCCTCTTTATCGTCTTGCAAATCCTTATTATAGGCGAGGGGTAAGCCTTTCATCAGCACGAGTAACCCTTGGAGATGTCCAAACACGCGACCTGTTTTGCCGCGCACCAATTCCGGAATATCCGGGTTTTTCTTCTGGGGCATAATGCTCGAACCCGTCGCACAACTATCTTTTAAGCTAATAAAACTAAATTCCTTCGAGGCCCAGAAAATCATCTCTTCAGACAAGCGGCTCAGGTGCACCATGATCAAGCTGGCAGCGGCGGAAAACTCGATGGCAAAATCGCGATCGCTGACCCCATCGAGACTGTTTTGATAGAGGCGTTCAAAGCCGAGTAAATTCGCGCTGAAATGGCGATCAATGGGAAAAGTTGTCCCCGCCAAAGCGCCACAACCAAGGGGAGAAGTATTGGTGCGCTTGTAGACATCATCCAACCGTTCATAATCCCGTTGGGCCATCTGGAAATAGGCCATCAAGTGATGGGCGAGGCTAATTGGTTGCGCCCGTTGCAGGTGGGTATAGCCGGGAATCAAAGTCTCCACATGGTTTTCCGCGTGATTCAATAAAACCTGTTGAAAGTCTCGCAATTGCTGCTGAATGCCGCGAATTTTGTCCCGCAGATAGAGACGAATATCCGTGCCTACCTGATCATTGCGCGATCGCCCGGTGTGGAGTTTTTTGCCCACATCGCCAACAATTGCCGTCAAGCGTTTTTCGACTGCGAAATGGACATCCTCATCTTCGACGCCGGGGTGAAAGTTGCCCTTGCGATATTCCTGGCGGACTTGTTCTAAACCTTGGACGAGGATTTTACCTTCTTCGGCGGAAATAATCCCAGTGTGGGCGAGCATCTGGGCATGGGCCACTGAACCCGTAATGTCATACTCGATCAGTTCAATATCAAAGCCGATACTGGCATTAAACACGGCGATCGCCGGATGTAGCGATGTATCAAAGCGATCGCTCCAGGTTTTTTTAGCTTCTGTCATAACGGCACTAGCCCTCGCAGGAAATCACAATCAATTCTCTCGGTAAATCTTACGGCATCAAGCCATTCCCCTAAACGCCGATCTTCCCCAAAGCGGTGAGGAACTGACGATATTTTCCCCAAGGCGATCGCCACAAAACCACGGATGTCAGCTAAATCTAACTTGGCTTGCCGTTCCGCCCCAGATCGCGTTAAGAATCGGCATCAGAGCAGATAGAATGATTGAGACAATTTCGAAAGTGAACGTAGTAGCCCTATGCCTCGCCGCGACGATATCAAAAAAATTCTAATCCTTGGTTCTGGCCCCATTGTGATTGGACAAGCCTGTGAGTTTGACTACTCCGGCACCCAATCCTGTAAGGCGTTGCGGGAGGAAGGCTATGAAGTGGTCTTGGTCAACTCCAACCCAGCCACGATTATGACGGATCCAGAGACCGCCGATCGCACCTACGTTGAGCCAATCACCCCCGAAATTGTCGCTAAAGTCATCGAAAAAGAACGGCCCGATGCCCTGCTCCCCACCATGGGCGGCCAAACGGCCTTAAACACAGCGGTTTCCCTGGCGAAGAACGGCACCCTCGAAAAATTCAACGTCGAGTTGATCGGTGCGAAATTAGAAGCGATTGAGATGGCCGAGGATCGCAACCTCTTTAAAGAAGCCATGGCCCGGATCGGTGTCCCCGTTTGTCCTTCCGGCATTGCCAGCACGATGGAAGAAGCACGGGAAGTCGCCATCGAAATCGGTAGTTACCCCCTCATTATTCGGCCAGCCTTCACCATGGGCGGTAGTGGCGGCGGCATCGCCTATAACCAAGAAGAATACGAAAAAATCTGCAAGTCCGGTTTAGAAGCCTCCCCCGTATCCCAGATTCTCGTAGAAAAATCCCTCCTCGGTTGGAAAGAATACGAACTGGAGGTGATGCGGGATCTCGCCGATAACGTCGTGATTATTTGCTCCATTGAAAATATTGACCCGATGGGGGTACACACCGGTGACTCGATTACCGTGGCCCCGGCCCAAACTTTGACCGATAAGGAATATCAGCGGTTGCGAGACTACTCCCTGAAAATTATTCGTGAAATTGGTGTCGAAACGGGTGGCTCGAACATTCAGTTTTCGGTGAACCCCCTCAACGGCGAAGTGATTGTCATCGAGATGAACCCCCGCGTGTCCCGTTCTTCTGCCCTGGCTTCGAAGGCAACGGGCTTCCCGATCGCCAAATTTGCAGCGAAGTTGGCGGTGGGCTACACCCTCGATGAAATTCCGAACGACATCACGAAGCAAACTCCCGCTTCCTTTGAACCGACCATTGACTATGTGGTCACGAAAATTCCCCGTTTTGCCTTTGAAAAATTCCCCGGTTCAGAACCGATTCTCACCACCCAAATGAAATCCGTGGGCGAAGCGATGGCGATCGGGCGCACCTTCCAAGAGTCTTTCCAAAAGGCGTTACGCTCCCTTGAAACGGGACGGTATGGTTTTGGCTGCGCTCCGCAAAGCGGCTCCGGAGGAGAACGCCAGGAAACATTACCCAGCCTGAGCCACATTTCGACGAGCTTACGGACACCGAATCCCGACCGGATTTTCACCATTTATCAGGCGTTGAAATTGGGGATGACCGTCGAAGAAATTCATGATTTGACGGCGATTGATATCTGGTTCCTCGACAAAATGGCAGAATTGCTGGTCACGGAACGCTTTATGAAACAGACCCCTCTGACGGAAATTTCGGCGGCGGATATGCGGGTGATTAAGCAACAGGGGTTCAGCGATCGCCAAATTGCCTACGCCACCAAAACCAACGAAGATGCCGTGCGCGCCTACCGCAAATCCATTGGTGTCTTACCCGTGTATAAACTCGTGGACACCTGTGCGGCAGAATTTGAAGCCTTTACGCCCTACTACTACTCCACCTACGACGGCACCGAATCGGAAGTTGAACCCAGCGATCGCCCCAAAGCGATGATCCTCGGCGGTGGCCCCAACCGCATTGGCCAGGGAATTGAATTCGACTATTGTTGCTGCCATGCGGCGTTCTCCCTCAGCGATGCGGGCTACGAAACGATCATGGTCAACTCCAACCCCGAAACCGTTTCCACGGACTACGACACCAGCGATCGCCTGTATTTTGAACCCCTCACCAAAGAGGACGTTTTAAACATTATCGAAGCCGAAAACCCCGCAGGCGTAATCATCCAATTCGGCGGCCAAACCCCGTTAAAATTAGCCGTCCCCCTCGACAATTACCTCAACGCAGGTGATTGTCCCGTTGATACCAAAATTTGGGGCACCCAGCCCGATGCGATCGACACCGCCGAAGACCGGGAGCGCTTTGAAAAAATCCTCCACGACCTTGAAATTCTCCAACCCGCCAACGGCATTGCCCGCGACTACAAAGAAGCCCAAAAGATTGCCAATCGCGTCGGTTATCCGGTAGTCGTGCGTCCCTCCTACGTGCTTGGCGGACGGGCAATGGAGATTGTCTATTCCGACGAAGAACTCGACCACTACATGAAATACGCCGTTCAGGTCGAACCCGATCACCCGATCCTCGTCGATAAATTCCTCGAAAACGCCATCGAAGTCGATGTGGATGCCCTCTGTGATCACACCGGAAAAGTGGTTATTGGCGGCATTATGGAACACATCGAAGAAGCTGGGATCCATTCCGGCGACTCTGCTTGCTCAATCCCCCACACTTCTCTCCCCGATGAAGTCCTTAGTACAATCCGTGAATGGACGGTGAAATTAGCCCAAACCCTTAAGGTTGTCGGCTTGATGAATATTCAGTATGCTGTCAAGGATAACCAAGTCTATATCCTCGAAGCGAATCCCCGCGCTTCCCGTACTGTACCTTATGTTTCTAAAGCTACTGGACGGCCCCTAGCGAAAATTGCTTCCTTGGTGATGTCCGGTAAAACCCTTGATGAATTAGGCATTGACGGTGAAATTACCCCGAAACACGTTGCTGTCAAAGAAGCCGTCTTACCCTTTAACAAATTTGAAGGCACTGACACCCTCCTCGGCCCCGAAATGCGCTCGACCGGGGAAGTGATGGGCATCGATGTTGATTTCGGTAAGGCTTTTGCTAAAGCGGAGATTGGGGCTGGGGTTGAACTGGCAACAGAAGGAACGGTCTTTGTCTCGATGAATGACCGCAATAAAGAAGCCGCCGTGCCTGTGGTTAAGGATCTCATGGAATTGGGATTCCGGATTGTAGCCACTTCTGGTACGCGTCAAGTGCTCCTAGAGAACGGTATTGAAGATGTGGAATTGGTATTAAAGCTCCATGAAGGGCGGCCCCATGTGGTCGATTGGATGAAAAATGGTTGGATTCAGTTCATTATCAATACCCCCTCTGGGGAAGAATCCCAAGCGGACGGGCGGATGATTCGTCGCACAGCCCTCGATTACAAATTGCCGATTATCACGACTTTGGCAGGAGCTAGAGCAACGGTGGCAGCAATTCGGTCTCTCCAAGAGCATCCCCTCGATGTGAAACCGCTCCAGGAATACATCAACGCTTAATTTTTCCAGTTCTGAATTGCGATCGCCTCTCGTTCATTCAAGGGGCGATTTTTTGTCCTTCTGTTTGGAGGAATCAGCCTGTTTCTGTGGAGCGTAATTGCTGCTTTTGTGGCCCCAAAATACGAGCCTAGACTCTACACTCGATAAAATAAGCAAAAAATTCTTATCAAAATTGGAGCGATCGCCTGTGTTAGATGGAGAACAGCTATCCCATATCGTGTCCCAAGCGTGCCGTCATTATCAGTTTTCTAAAGCGATTCGCCAACGGGCCTGGGTAGAAATTGACCATCAAGCGCTGGCGGCTAATATCCGTGCCCTCAAGGACATTCTCGCGCCCCAAACGGCATTGATGGCGGTGGTAAAAGCCGATGCCTACGGCCATGGTGCGGTCAAGGTCGCCGAAACGGTACTCAAGGCGGGGGCCAGTTGGTTGGCGATCGCCACCTTAGGGGAAGGGGTCGAACTGCGCGAAGCCGGGATTACTGC